>ENA-ORUQ01000198-ORUQ01000198.1-human-gut-metagenome-genome-assembly--contig:-NODE-198-length-71036-cov-7.078303_pt1 | contig 71036 bp, 90 predicted proteins | sample MGYA00242081_ERZ509211 | MGnify/ENA primary metagenome ERZ509211 (study PRJEB26280, sample SAMEA2338785) | human gut metagenome | biome: human gut; feature: human-associated habitat; material: faeces...
CCAAAATATAGTCCCTATTAATTAAATAATATTTTATTTTCAAAAGAAAGTTCTTTGAACTTCCTATAATATAAAAATATAACAATGCACAGAAATTTGCTTTGCAAATTTCGCACAGGAACAAAGACGTGGACTTTAAAATGTTTTAATAAGTGCCAATGGCTTTTGTTCTATTCTAAATGTAAATGCTATTTTGAATGATTTGCTGTAAATAAATCTTTTTTACCGAAAAATTCTAATAATTTGAATTTAAAAGTAATATCAGAATGAGAATTATTATCAGAAATAAGAGCAAAATCCTCTTCAGACATATTTTCTTTTAAAATTTCTTTTGATTCTTCGGGAACAACCCCAGAGCTTACATCAATAAAACAAAGCGGAGGGAACATTACACACCACCAGTTTTGACCTTTGGCTTCTCCAATCTCAACTCGTAATGCATCATAAGTTCCTGCAGGAAGTGAGATATCTCCATATGTTTTTGTTGGAAAATCAAAATTTCCAATTTGAACTTTTACAGGATAATTATACTTGTTTTCTAAAATTGTTTGCTCTGCTATTTTTTGAAAATCTTCTAAGTGGTTTGATGCAATAGTAATGGCTTCTTCTTTGGATATTGTGTTATTGCAAATTGTATTCATATATGAAATTAAATTGTCTCTTACTTTATATTTAAGAGCTTGATCTTCTACAGAGTCACTGTTTGCTATTACATGTAATCTGAAAAATGTATCAGAAAGTTCACTTGCTGTTGTTTTTGCATATGATATTGCAGAAATACTAACATATATAAATAGTAGTGTTGCGAGTATTAGAGTTTTTTTAAAAAATTTTTTATTTAATAATTTTTTCATGAGTTACCTCCATTAAACTTTTTTTGAAAAATATTCTGTATCTTTATTGTTTACAGTTTTGAGAATTTTATACAAAAATTGAAAAAAAATTGCAATTTTGATTGCGTTAAATTTTTTTAAAAAGAAAAAATGTGTGTCGAATATTTTGCAAATATTTTAGAAAATTTGTAATAATTTTGTAATTTTTAGATTTATATGATTTAATATATCACTTGCTGCAGTAAGAAAATATGGAAAAAGTCGAAAGGTTTGAAATTGGGAAAAAAAGTATAATATGGCGAAATTTTGTGTCGAAAAAGGTAGATGAATTTTATTTGAAATATTATTGACATATTTAAAATTAAATGGTAAAATTTGGAAAAAGAAAATAAAAGGACTTCGGAAGAAAAGGCTTTCAATATTTGAAAGGAAGGTAAATTTATGATAAGTAAATTTGAAAATACAAATGAGGATGTAAAAAAACAAGAAAGGGTATGTTCGTTTTATGTGAGCGATTATCATTTTGAAATTATAACATTACCTTATATAGAAAAAGAAATAAAAGAAAATCATGATGTAATTATTTTAACAGAAAATGATTTGGAAAATACAATTAAAAAAGTTTTAGAAAATGTGAATTTAAGTGGAGATGAAAAAAACAAAATCTTTGCGCTTGATTGGAGTGGAAATGATTTATATAAATTAGATTTCATAAGAAGAAATGCGTCTAAAAACTTGCAAACCACAGTCTTTATTAAAGGCGGAAAAAATTATGTTCAAAAAATGAATTCTTATATTCAAGAAATTATTGATTCAAAAAATATTAATTCAATAGATTGCTATTTTATTGATGATGTACAAAATCAGGTTAAGGATATTGTGTGTCAATATGATGGTGTTCTTAATACGGCTGGAAAAATTAGTTTATAATAAATTGATGTGTCTTAAAATATATGTAGAATAAAAGATATTAAATTCTAGGAATGGTGTATTTGACTTTCTTAGAATTTAATATTTTATATTTTTTTATATTATAAGAAAATGTTCTGACATTCTTAGAATGTAAAAATAATAATGTACAGAAATTTGGTGTTTTTTTATATATTATAATACAAAAACTTTACAACTTGAAATTTTTTTGCTATTATATACGAATAAAGGAAATAATAAATATAAGATTTATATATTTTGGAAAGGAATGGAATAGGATATGAACTTAGGAGAAATAAGAGCATTACTAAAGAAATATAATCAAGAGCAATTATTAAATGGATATGAAAAATTAGATGAAAGAAAGCAAAAAGAATTATTACAACAAATACAAAATATAGACTTTGAATTAATGAATTCATTGTATTTAACAACAAAACAAGAACAAAAACAATCAAGTGATGAAATAACACCAATGGAATATATGGACAAGTATAAGTTATATGATGACTATAAATATTATGATAACATAGGGAAAAAGGCAATTAAAGAAGGAAAGTTAGCAGCAGTAACAATGGCAGGAGGACAAGGAACAAGACTAGGACATGATGGACCAAAAGGAACATTTGATATAGGATTAGATTCTCATAAATCTTTATTTGAACTATTATGTGATTCATTAAAAGAAGAAGGAAAAAAATATGGAGTTACAATACCATGGTTTATAATGACAAGTAGAGAAAACAACAAAGCAACAATAGAATTCTTTGAAAAACATAAATATTTTGGATATCAAAAAGACAAAAATTTATTTTTCTTTATCCAAGGTGAATTACCAATGATGGATACAGAAGGAAAAATTTTAATAGGAGAAGATGGACTTGTTAAGCTTGCAGCAGATGGACATGGTGGAATTTATGAAGCACTTGTAAAAAATAAAATGGTAGATAAAATGAAAGAATTAGGTGTTGAATGGGTATTTATAGGTGGAGTTGATAATTGCCTTGTAAAAATGGTAGACCCTGTTCTTATGGGAATAGCTATAGACAAAGGTGTAACTGTAGCCTGCAAATCAGTTGTTAAAGCAAATCCATATGAAAAAGTTGGAGTATTTTGTAGACGTAATGGAAAACCAAATGTAATTGAATATTCAGAAATAACAGAAGAAATGGCAGAAGCCGTAGATGAAAATGGAGAATTATTATATGGTGAATCACATATTTTGTGTAATTTATTTAATGTAAAAGCAATTGAAAGAATGGGTGCAAACCCATTACCATATCATGTGGCATATAAAAAAGCGAAATATATAGATAAAGATGGAAACTTAGTTGTTCCAGATTCTCCAAATGCATACAAATTCGAAGCATTTTTGTTTGATGCTTTTGGAAAAGTTGATGATATGGCAATATTACGTGTAAAAAGAGAAGAAGAATTTGCACCTGTAAAAAATTCAGATAGTGCAGATGTTGACTGCCCAAGAACTGCTAGAAAATTGTATAAACAATTTCATCATTTAGACTAATAAATATTACGCAGAACATGCGGCATGAAGCAATTAAAGTGTATCATGTCGCATATTTGATGTGTAATTTTATTGCTAAAGCTGTTTAAGCTAGTTATATAAAAAAATAAAATTACCTGATAAAAAATATAAAATTTTATTTAAAAGAAAGGATGAGTTTAATGAAAGATTATATGAAAGAATATAAAAGATGGTGTGAAAGTGAAGAATTTGATGAAGAAACAAAATCAGAATTAATATCAATAATGGGAGATGAAAAAGAGATACAAGACAGATTTTATAAAGAATTAGAATTTGGAACAGCAGGATTAAGAGGAGTAATTGGAGCAGGAACAAACAGAATGAACAAATATACTGTAGGAAAAGCAACACAAGGTTTGGCAAATTATATAGTAGAACAAGGAACACAAGACAAAGGTGTAGCAATAAGTTATGATTCAAGAAAAATGTCAAAAGAATTTAGTGAACAAACAGCATTAATATTAAATGCAAATGGGATAAAAACATATTTATTTGAAAATTTAAGACCTGTACCAGAATTATCATTTACTGTACGTGAATTAGGATGTACAGCAGGTGTTATGATAACAGCAAGTCATAATCCACCAAAATATAACGGATATAAAGTATATTGGGATGATGGAGCACAAATAGTTAATCCTAGAGATGTAGATATTATAGGAAAAGTAAAAGCTGTTACTAATTTTTCAGAAATAAAAACAATGGATAGAAAAGAAGCAGAAGAAAAAGGATTATTTAATATAATAGGAACAGAAATGGATGATAAATATTTAACAAAACTAGAAAGTTTAGTATTAAATCCAGAAATAGTAAAAGAACAAGGAAAAGATTTGAAAGTTGTTTATACACCATTACATGGAACAGGAAATACAGTAGTAGAAAGATTGTTGACAGAAATAGGAATTAAAAATTTATATGTAGTACCAGAACAAAAAGATCCAGATGGAAATTTTCCAACAGTAGATTATCCAAATCCAGAAGATCCAAAAGCATTTAAACTAGCATTAGAGTTAGCAAAAAAAGTTGATGCAGATGTTGTTTTAGCAACTGACCCAGATGCAGACCGTTTAGGAGTATTTGCAAAAGACAGCAAAACTGGTGAATATATGGATTATACAGGAAATATGTCAGCATTACTTATAGCAGAATATAGAATTTCTCAAATGCAAGAAAAAGGTGTTTTACCAGAAAACGGAATGTTTGTAACAACAATAGTTTCTTCAAACTTGGCAAAAGAAATAGCAAAAAATTATAATTTAGATTGTTATGAAGTTTTAACAGGATTTAAAAATATTGGAGCAATAATGAGAGAAGCAGAAGAAACAGGAAAAAATAAATATGTATTTGGATTTGAAGAAAGTTATGGTTGCTTAATAGGAGATTATGCTAGGGATAAAGATGGTATAGCAGCAGTAATGGCTTTGTGTGAAGCAGCATGTTATGCAAAATCTCAAGGTAAAACTTTGTGGGATATGATGATTGATATTTATAAAAAATATGGATATTATAAAGAAACACAAGTTTCAATTGTTAGAGAAGGAGCAGAAGGTGCTCAAGAAATTCAAGATATGATGACGAAAACTAGACAAAAAGATATTACAGAAATTGCTGGATATAAGGTTTTAAAATTTATGGATGTACAAAAAGATATCCAAAAAAATATGAAAAATGGAAAAATTACAAAAACAGGTTTACCATCTTCTAATGTTCTTTATTATGAATTAGAAAATAATAACTGGTGTTGTGTTAGACCTTCTGGTACAGAACCAAAAATAAAATTATATATGGGAGTTAAGGCTAGGTCAGAGAAAAAAGCTGCTGAAAAATTGGAACATTTAAAAGAAGACATGGTTAAAATAGTTACAGAATAGGAAGAAATATATTTAGATTGATGGTGAGTAAAATTAAATATAAATAAAAATACCGTATAAGTGCAGAAAAATATGAAACAAAGTTGATTTTTTTGAACTTATACGGTATTTAATATTCTAGGAAAGTTCTCTGAACTTCCTAGAATATTAAATAGAACAATGCACAGGAATTTGCTTCGCAAATTTCGCGCGCGAACAAATACGCGGACTTTAAAATGTTCTAAATAAGTGCAAATGTTATTAATGTCCGCTTTTGTTCTTATAAAAAATTTAAGTTTGTTTTTCTTCTTTATAAATTTTTAGTCCTGAATAGCAAAAAGTTTTAACTTGACAATTACAAAAAATGATAGTATTATAAATAAAAATAAAATGTTCTCATAGCTCAGCAGGATAGAGCAGTCGCCTCCTAAGCGACAGATGGTGGTTCGAGTCCGCCTGGGAACACCAAATTATAAAACCATATAAGCCTTGAAAATACAAGATTTATATGGTTTTAAATATTAAAAGTAATGCAATAGAAATGCAGTAGAGGGGTTATTGGATTTTTTTTAATTCTTTTGTTATAAAATCTAAAGAGACATCTGTATAAATATTATTAGTTATTTTACTTCCTTTAACATGTCCGACTATTTTTTGGATTACTGGTAGACTTACTCCATTTTCTTGACATCTTGTTATAAAAGTATGTCTTAATCTATGAGTAGATAGTGTTTCGTTTGAATTATCTAATATTTTATATTTGTTATTTAATCTTGTTAGGTATGAATTGACTTCACCATCTGTTATAAAAAAGTTTTTATCATAATCCCAAAATAATAAATTATTTATATTTGTAATTTTATTAGAATATATTTTTTGTATAATTTCTTTTACATTAGGTTTCATAGTGAATGTTCTTTTTCCGTTATCTATACCTGTTTTTTTATCAAATGTTTTTGTATGTTCTCCTAATATAGCTTTGCCATGTATATTTCTAGTAATAGTTCTATATACAGTAATAGTATTGTTTTTAAAGTTAATACAGTCTTTTGATAGAGCTAATACTTCTCCGATTCTCATTCCAGTATAAAGTTGTAATAAGAGAATATTGTTATATTTGTGTTTATTTGAAATCAATATCTTAATCAATTTCTTTTCCTCTTTTTTAGACAGAGCTGTAACAACTTTAGCTGCTTTTTTTGAAATAGGTTTTGTTAATGTTTCATCTTCCATTATATTATAAGATATTTTTCTACGAGCATAAGCTATCTTAAATCCTTTTTTTAGTGAAATCCATATTTTGTCAATTGTACTATTGGAATATTTTCTCATATTTTCTTTTGAATCTTCAATATTTTCGACAGTTACTTTTTGAATAGGCTTATTAATCCAATTATTGCAAGTTTTTTTAATTTGATTTAATGTTTCAGTATCTCTTAAATAAGTTCTATCTGATGTAATCCCATCTTTGTTTTTTTGCTCAATATACCTTTCCAAAATCATAAGTAGAGTATCTTTGTTAGTTTCAATATAATTGCCAGTATCTATACTATTTTTTAGGCTTGTTACTCTTTTTTTAAAGTCTCTACTTTGTTCATTTTTTCTTTGTTTTAGTGTTTTTCTTTTTCCATTATAAACATATTGATAAATCCAACATTGTAAAGTTTCACTATAATATAATGAACCTTCACCATTCCCAACTGATTTTGTTTTTTTGTTTTTTCTTTTCATACAAAAACCTCCATTTTAATAATAAATTTTTAAATTTACTATTGAAAATGAAGGCTTTTATAGTGTATAATATAAAAGTAATCACTTTCAATAGTGTTTATATGTGAGAAATATGTACCTTGTCGCAAACTTGTAGCATATTTCTCTTTTTATTTAAGTTAAAATACTCTTTTTAATTGTTTTACAATTCCAACAATAGTTATTGGAATAGATTTCATTTCTTCTTTTGTGAATATAAGTGGTTCATATGCAGTGTTTAGTGGTTGTAATAAAATACTGTTATCGCTTTTTTTTCCTTTTTTAATTGTTGCCTCATTACCATTTATAATTGCTACAACAATATCTCCAGTTTCAAAATCACTTTGCTTTTTAATAATAACAATATCGTTTTCAACAAGAACAGGGAACATGCTGTCACCATGTACTTTTAGAGCAAAATATTCATCACCATTACCAACTAATGAAGTTTCAACATCAATAGTTCCAATCCAGTTCTCTTGTGCTAAATAATTATATCCTGCTTTAACTGTACCGTAGTATAGGGATTGAAACAACAGAATTACCAAGTTTATCTGTTTTTGAATAATTTATATTAAATTCTTGACTTTTATCTAATTTAGTTAATAATTCCTCAATACTTAAATTCATAGCATTGGCGATTTCTTTAGCTACATCTGTAGTAACAGAGTATGCCTTATTGGTTTTAGGATTATATATTTTCTCCAATGTATTTATATAAGAAGGACTTAATGAGGTTCTTGAAGCAAAAGCTCTTTGTGATAAATGATGTTCTATTCTATAGTTTTTAATTATTTCTCCAATGTACATTTTTTCCTCCCTTCTTATTCTATATTGTACAATAGATTGTGCAAAAAATCAATACTTAAAAGAAAATTAAAAAAAACGCACAAAATACTTGACAAATAAAAATAAAAGTATATAATGTAATCACAAAGCACAAAATATTGTGCAAAAAGAGAGGTGATAAAATGAAAAATAAAATAAAAGAATACAGAGAAAAAAGCAATATGACACAAGAAGATTTAGCAGAAAAATCAGCTGTATCAAGGAATACTATTTCAGCATTAGAAAGAGGGACTAATACAAATGTTACATACGAGATAATGGAAAGAATATCAAAAGCTTTAAATAAGAAAGTGTCAACTATTTTTTTTGAAGAATAAGCACAAAATATTGTGCAAAATAAAAATTTATATATAAATGTATAAATTCGGAAATGCGACAAGGTACAAAAAGAGAGGAAGTGATTATATGGAAAAGATATTAGAAGAAATTAATTCAAAATTGGAAATATTGGTAAGTAAAAAAGATGATTTTGAATTATTAACAGCTGAACAAATAGCAGAAGAAACAGGAATACCAATAAATAATGTAAGGAAGCTTTTTAATGATAAAAGTTTAGCAGTTCAAACATATACAAAGCCAAGGTTGGTAACAAGAAAAGCTTGGAATGAATTTATAAGTGAAAGAAGGTGAAAGCAAATGAAAAAAACAAGAAAAAATAAGGTGTATGAACTTATAGGAAAAGCAACAGTAAGAATAACAGCGTGGGCAATGTCAGTATATTTAGTATATCAAGCAAGCTTGTATATATTAGATAATTGTATAACAGTGTACAGATAAAACATAAGTAAGAGAAACTATTTGAAAGGAGGAAGATATATGTTTTTTGCAATAGCAGGATTTTTATCTGGAGCATTATTAGTAGTTCTATTCAATGAAAATGCAGAAAGAGCAAATGAATTGTTAAAAGATACAATAAACAATTTAGAAGAAGATATAGATCTATTAAATTCAAAAATAAAAAACAGAGACAAAATGATAGAAAAGCAACAAAAAGACAATGCAATATTACTAGATAATGCAGCAGAATTAAGAGCTAAAATGGAAGATTTAAGAAACAATATAGAATTACTAACAAATAATTTAACAGACGAAAATAAAGAACTAATTCCAGACTACCAATCAGAAAATTAGTTCAATAAAACACATAAATATATGAATTTCTATTGTTATTATAGCATTTTTAACAGTAGAAATCAAGAGGGAGGATAATATGTTAGAAAATATAATGGTACAAAATTATATAGATTACAGAGTAGAATATGACGAAGATTACGAACAAGATGACATAGCATATGAAGATAAAGTTTCAGAAAGGATGAGTGCAGAATAATGGAAAGTTTAAGTTTATATCAAATAACAAGTGCATTTCCAAGAATGATAGAAGAGGAAATGTCAGAAGAAGACAAAAAAGAAGTAGAAAAAGAATTGACAGAATTATTACAACAAAAAAGCCAAAATTTGATTGGATATACAAGAAACATGGAATTAACCATTGAAGCAATGAAAAACGAAGAAGAACGAATTTCAAAGCAAAGAAAGTCATTAGAAAACAATCTTAAAAAATTCAGAAAATATGTAAAAGAATGTATGGAACGAGGGGGATTTACAAAAATAGAAACACAATTAGGAACACTAAGTATAGTAAAAAATTCCCAAAGTGTTGAAATATATGATGAAAACAAGGTACCAGATGAATATAAAACAAAAGTTTTAGAGATAAAAATAGATAAAAAAGCAATAATGAAAAACTTTAAAGAAACTGGAGAAATAGTTGATGGAGTAAATATAAAACAAGATATAGGTTTAAGGATAAAGTAGGTGAGTAAGATGGAAGCTAAGGAAATGAATATTTTTGAGAAAATGTTAAATATAACAAATGAAATAGCAAATGTAAATAAAAATCTAACAGTAGGAGAAGGCAAAAGTTCATACAAAGCAGTAGGAGAAGCGGATATATTAAAAGCAGTTAAGGAATTAGAGTTTAAGTATAGAGTATATAGTTATCCAGCCAACAGAGAAGTAATAGAAAGTACAATGTATACAACAACTAATAATTATGGAGAAAAAAATAATATTTTTAGCAGAATAAAAACAACTTATAGATTTGTAAATATAGATAAGCCAGATGAGTATATAGAAACAATTACTTTTGCAGAGGGAATTGATACACAAGACAAAGGTTCAGGAAAAGCAATGACATATTCAGATAAATATGCATTAATGAAAAGCTATAAAATTATAACAGGAGAAGATCCAGACCAAAATCCAAGTGAAACAGGTTATAAAAAGCAACAGATAAAGGTTAAAGTATCTAACAATAAAATAACAGATGTAGAAGCAAAGTCAATATATGCACTTATGATAAGAAAAGGATTTGATGTGGTAGCAGTATTAGAAAAAAATTATGGAATAAAAAATACATCGGATTTAACAAAAGAGCAATACATAGCAATCTTAAATAAGTGCAATACGATGCCAGATAAGAAGTAGGTGGTTAAATGCAAACTACAGGGACATTGGAAGAAATAAATATAGATTATAAAACAGGAAAACCAAAAATAAGCTTTTTAATTGATGGAAGAGACAAGTTATCAGATATAGAACAGTTAAAAGGTTTAAAACTTAAAATAGAAGCTAAAAAGTATATAAAAAAGAGAACAACTAATGCAAATAATTATTTTTGGAAACTGTTACAGGAATTATGCGAATTAGCTGAAATAGATACAGTTGAAGAATATAGAAGAAGAGTGAAAGAATTAGGAATATTTAGAAGATTTAAGATAGAAGCAGAAAATATAAAAACATTTGAAAAAATGTGGAATGCACAAGGAATAGCATGGTTTTGTGAAATAGCAGATACAACATATATAGAAAATACAGAATTTAAAATAATAAATGCTTATTATGGCTCAAGTTCTTTTAATTCAAAACAAATGGCTAGGTTGATAGATGGTGTAGTTCAAGATTGTAAGGTTTATGGTATTGAAACGAAATCACAACAGGAAATAAAGAGTTTGCTAGAAAGTTGGAATAAAAAATGAAATCAATTTTACAAAACAAAAAAGAAAGCTATATCAGTGGACAAACTTATGGACTAGAAGAACATCATATATATTTTGGTACAGGAAAAAGAAAAATATCAGAGAAAAATGGATTCAAAGTATGGCTAACATATTCAGAACATAGAGGAACATATGGAGTACATGGAAAATATGGCCATGATTTAGATTTGAAGTTAAAGCAGGAATGTCAAAAAGAATATGAAAAAAATCATACAAGAGAAGAATTTATAAAATTAATAGGAAAAAGTTATTTATAAAAAATATTAGGAGGAAAAGAAAATGGCTAATAAAAATGAAATAGTAATAAGTATAGATGAATATAAAGAATTGTTATTGAAGGATAAACCTAACAATACAGATACAATGTTGTTGGATAGGATAAAAACATTGTTATATGATCATATACAATATGAAAAAGACTGGAATAATAATGTAAAAATAGATTTTAAATATGACAGCAAATTTTGTGATGAATTAATAACAACTATAAAAGTAATAGATAAAGAATTTTACAAGGAAATGATTAAATTTGTTTGTGATGAAAAGGCAAAAAAGGATGCTGAAAAAGTAAAGATGGAAAAAGCAAGAGCTATAAAAGATTTAGATGAAGAATAAAGCAACAGGGCTAGACACAAAACTAGCCCTGAAATTGTACGAAAGGAGAAAAAGAGTGTATATAAATAATGAAAAAGAGTTAGAAGATTACATATGTGAAAATATTGAAGAATTTATAAAATTTTTAAAAAAACTATATATAAATGATAACATGAAAGTGGAGGAAATTGAATTTGTAGGAAGGCAAGTAATAGTGGGAGATTCAAGATTTGATTTATTATTTCAAATACAGGAGAAATCAGATGATCCATACTTAGAAGTATTAAAAACATTTATAGTAGTTGAATTGAAAAATAGACAAGCAGAACCAAAAGATATAGCACAATTAAGCAGATATTTGAATTTATTAAATTCACTAGATTGTGATGAAAGAATAGGTTCAACATTAGTAAATGCAAAAGGAATATTATTAACAACTGGGTTAAATAAAGAAACACAAGATATGCAAATGTATCTAAATGATTATACAAATACAAATATAAAATTTGTACATATAAATACTAATATTAGTTTTGAACAGGATAGTTATTATTACAAAGATGAATACTTAGAGAACATGATAGTTGATAGCAGATTAAAGAATGTAAAGACAGGAGGAATGAAATGGCAAGAAAAAGAATGATAGATCCTAATATATGGCAAAGTGAAGATTTTAGTAAGTTATCAACTTTGGGAAAATTAGTTTTTATAGGTCTATTCTCTCTTGCTGATGATGAAGGGAGAGGAAGATGTAATCCAGTATATTTAAAGTCTACATTATTCCCTTATGAAGAAGGTATAAGGAGTGCCGATATAGATAAAACCTTATCAGAGATAAGCTCTAATATGTCCGTAAACTTTTACTCTTGTAACGGAAGTAGTTATTATAGCCTTTACAATTGGAATACATGGCAAAAAATTGATAGACCTAGTCAAAGTAAGATACCAGAATATGACGAAAAAACAATGCAAATCCTATTCGGAGACAATTCGACGAATATTCGACGAACTAACTCTCCTAATAAAAAAGAAGATAATATAAAAGAAAAAGAAAATAAAAGAATAAGAATAAAAGATATATACAATTCCATCTGCACAAATTTGCCACAAATTCAAAAACTTACAGAAAAGAGGAATAAGACTATAGACAAGTTTCTTAAAGAATTTACAGAAGAACAGTTTGAACAAATATGTCAAATTGCAAATTCTAGTGAGTTCCTTACAGGACAAAATGATAGAAAATGGAAAGCTGACTTTGATTTTCTTATGAGAATAGATAAGGCGACAAGTGTACTTGAAGGAAAATATAGTAATGTAAAAAGTGGAATGAATGATTTTAAGCAATTATGGGAGGAGGCAAGAATAGAAGAAGATGAACAAAACGGAAACAATTCAAATAATAACACTTTTAGCTGGTAATTATGACAGTATATCTAAAAAAGATAAAATACAAAAGCAACTAATGATAAATACGTGGTTAGAGTGTTTAGGAGATTTAGATTATATACTAGTTTTACAAGCAGTAAAGAAGACAATAATGGAAAGTCCATATCCTCCAACAATACATGATGTTAGAAAAAATGCAATAGAAATGATAAAACCAACAACTAACAAAACAGCTATAGAGGCATGGAATGAGGCATACTCAATGATTTGTCAAGGTAATTATATGACTGAAGAAGAATTTGAAAAAGCAAGTCCAGAAGTAAAAAAGTTTTTTGGAAATGTAGCTCAAGTTAGAGAATTGGCACAAACCAAAACAGACATAGTGAATAGTGTAACTAAAGGACAATTTTTGAAACAATATGAAGTAATAGTAAATAGAGAAAGAGAACAAAAACTATTGCCTCAAAATATGAAAGACTTTACAAAAAAACTAGTAGAAAAAATGGATATAAAACAGATAGGGGAGTGATAAACAAATGAAGATGAATCAAAGGCAAAGAATAATAGATTATATAAGACAATTTGGAAGCATAACAAGTAAAGATGCTTACAATGATTTAGGAATAACACAACTAGCAACAAGAATAAAAGAGTTAAAAGAGCTAGGCTATGAGTTTGAAACAAAATGGGAAAGCAGTAAAAACAGATTTGGTGAATCGGTAAGTTTTAAAAGATATTATTTAATGGATATGATAACAAAAAATATAGATCATATTTCAAGATTGGACTAATTTATGAAACAGATAAAAAAGAATACACTATGTCATTACTGTTTAGGCTGTAACAAACAAGAAAGTGAAGATTATAAACCAGTAATGAGATGTAAAAGTTTTATATCAGGAGTAGAGAATTGGCAAGAAAAATTGAGAAAGGAGCTAAAGAGAAGTGAACAAATACAGAAATAAAAAAGTGCAAGTTGATATGTATGTATTTGACAGTATAAGAGAAAGTCAAAGATATAAAGAATTGAAGTTGTTAGAAAGAGCAGGAGAAATAAGCAACTTAGAATTACAACCAAGATTTTTGCTTCAAGATAGTTTTAAGAAAAATGGAAAAACATACAGAAAGATTGAATATATAGCGGATTTTTCATATTGCCAACGTCGGCAAAATGGTAGTTGAAGATGTAAAAGGATTGCAGACAGATGTATTCAAATTAAAACATAAATTATTTGAAAAGAAGTATCCTGATTTGGAATTAAGGATAATCAAATGAAAGGGAAGTAAAAAATGGATAGAAAATGTAAGATAGAATTATATAACGATCACTTTGAAAATGCTAAAAGATATGGGATACCACATGCACAACTAATAATAGCAGACATACCATATAACCTTGGAAATAATGCTTATGCAAGCAACCCAATGTGGTATAAAGATGGAAATAACAAAAATGGAGAAAGCAAACTAGCTGGAAAAAGTTTCTTTGATACAGATAATGACTTTAAAATAAATAATTTTTTTGATTTTTGTACGAGATATTTAAAGAAAGAACCAAAAGAAAAGGGACAAGCTCCAGCAATGATAGTATTTTGTGCTTTTGAGCAAATGCAAATGGTAATAGATGAGGCGAAAAAACATGGTTTAATGAAAAGTTATCCACTTGTTTTTGTAAAAAATTATTCTGCATCAGTATTAAAAGCTAATATGAAAATAGTAGGAGCAACAGAATATGCAGTGGTACTTTATAGAGATAAGCTACCCAAATTTAATAATGGCAAAACAGAAGAACAAAAAGGAAAAATGATATTTAACTGGTTTGAATGGAAAAGAGATAATTCTAAGTTATACCCTAAAATACATCCAACACAAAAACCAATAAGTCTATTAAAGAGACTAATAGAAATATTTACAGATGAAGGGGATGTAGTAATAGATCCAGTTGCACGGAAGTGCTTCAACTTTAAGAGCTTGTGCAGAATTGAAAAGAAATGCTTATGGCTTTGAAATAAAAAAGGACTTTTATAATCAAGCAAAGGAAAAAATGATAAGTGATAATATCTTAAATGGGATAATGGAAGATGGACAAGTTACATTTGAAGCACTTATGTGAGGAGGTAAGAGATGATAGAAGTAAACGAATATGTGAGAACAGACAAAGGTTATATTTTTAAGGTAGATGAAGAAAAGAAGAATTTACAAATAGCTAATTTTTTAGATGCAGAATATGGCAAAATAGTAAAACACAGTAAACAACTAATAGACTTAATAGAAGTTGGAGATATAGTAAACGGATACAGAGTAGAAAATGTAATAAATGAAGGACCTTGCCCAAGTGGAAAATGTGTTGATATAGATAGTAGTAAAGATAGCAGTGAATGTACTTTATGGGAAGAAGATATACAAACAATATTAACAAAAGAAAGTTATATGGCTAATTGCAATAAAGTAGGAGGAGAAGATGGAATATAGATACATGATATGGAATGATGTAACAAAAGAGTTTCAATTTCCACGAATTTGTGAAACAACAGAAAAGGGAGCTAATACTTGTCTATTTAATTTTATAGGAAATGACGCAAGAAAAGGCAGATTTCAAATCAAGAAAGTTGAAAAAGAGAAAGCGAAGAAAATTATAAAGGAACTTAAACAGAAATATAAAGCAGAGCGTATCCAAAGTATAATTCCTAATATAAATTTTAGTATTATATTAGAATTGATAAAGAAAAACGATCAAGGAGGAGAATAGATATGGTAAAAACATTAATAGGCAAAAGAGTAGCAACATATGATGGACATGTTGGAGTAGTAATAAAAAATTTTAAACCGACAGCAAGAGATATGACAGTACATATAAAACAAAATGATGGGCGAATATGGTATTGCCCTGAAAATGATATTATAGAGGTAAAGGAGTAAATAAGATATGAGAATAAAAGATTTAAAAATAACTTCAAATATGGCTAATAAACATAAAAAGACAATGAAAGCTTTGTATATTATTACTTACATATTATTATTTCCATTTGTAATATTAGATTATTTATCAGATTTTTTAGAATGGCTATGTAATAAAATGTCGTGGTTTAGAACTGATATTGTATATACAACATTTAAAATTATATACAAGAAAGAAATTATAACAGATATGCAAAAGAGAGGTGTTTTAAGTGAAAGAAAATAGCAATGGTACCGACACAAATGTCGGTAGCATGGAAAATAGTATAGAAGAAAGAATCAAAGAAAAATATACAAGATATTCAAATGGTAAAACAGATACTTTAGAATTAACAATAGAAGATGCAATATTTATATTAGAAAAAAACGAAAGAAATTATTATGTAGAAGAATTATTACAAGAAGCATACAAAGTAATTTTATCAGATTATAAAAGAGTATTAAAAGAGAATGAATATATGCACAATGAACTGGATAAACAGCAAACTACAATAAATAAGTATGCAAAAGAGAATGAAGAATTACAAGAAAAATTATTAGATGTGCTTGAACGGGCAAAAAGTAATTAAAGAAGAAACACCACAATATATTAAAGAAAATTATATTTCAGTTCAAAAAGTAAAAGACAAGATAGAAGAAATATTGAACAATGGAGAATATAAAATAATATTTGAAGGGGATGCGGAATTTCCAGACGAGGCAACAATTATTACTACAAAATATCTAAAACTAGAGAAAGTACAAAAGCTACAACGAGAGAACGAAAGATTAAGAAAGCAAAATAAAATAATGTGTGATGAATATTGTCCACAAATTCAAAAAATAAAAGCTAAAATAGAAGAACTAGATATAGCAATATTAGAATGTAAATATTCAGATGATGACAACGAAGAATACAAAAAAGAAGTTGAAAAAGATAAACTAGAGTTATTAAAACAAAAAAGAGTTTTACAAGAACTACTAGAAGGGAGAAAATAAAATGTGTGAATATTGTAAACTACTAAGTGGAGATAGAGAAATTTTAGAAGAAAATGGAGAAACAGAAATTGCAATTGGTAGAGTTAACAAAGATTATTATATAGAAGCAGGGAACGATTACGACAGTATTGATATAGATATAAATTATTGTCCGTTTTGTGGAAGAAAGTTAAGTGAACAAAATATGTGCGCTGATGAGATGTTTGACGAGTTAGGGTATGAAAAGCATAGTTCAAAATCACATGAAAGATTTGATTTATATTCTTCAGACGATGAACATCTAATAAGAATAGCATTTAATCTTAGAACTAAAAGAATTGCAATATATTGTGATAATGATGCATTAGATATACAAGAACTACAAGCAATAAATAAGAAAGTAGAGGAATTAGGATGGAAATAAAAGAAAAAAGTTTAGATTTAAAATTAAATAAAGGACATGCAGTATGTTTTGATTTTGATGGTGTAATACATAAATATTCAAAAGGTTGGCAAGATGGAAGTATATATGATGAATATAATAAGGAAGTATTAGACTTAATGTTATTATTACAAAAATTAGAAATACCAATATTTATATGTTCTACAAGAGAACCAATACAAATAATAAATTGGTGGAATAAACAAGGATTTTGGTGTGAAGCAATAAGTATAAGTAATGACAAAACATTTTGGAATGATTTGAAATATATAGGTGTAACAAATAGAAAATTACCAGCACAATTATATATAGATGATAGAGCATATAAATATACTGGACAAACAGTAAAACAGTTTATATTAGATAACTCAGAGGAGGACTAACATATGACAAAAGAACAAGCAATAGAAAGACTAAAAAAGATGATACAAATAAATAATGGCGTCATTAAAGAAGCAAGGAAAAATGGGGACATATTTGCAATGCAATTAACAGCAGATTTAGATACAGATAGCATAGCAATAGAAACAGTTTTATCTATGCTAGAAGAAAAAGACAAACAGATAGATAAACTAAAGAAACATAATGATGAATTATTAAGAAAATTAAGAAATAGAGTAAAAGAAGTTAAAAAATTACAAAAATATAGTCTATATAAAGAAGAATTTTCAAAAATAAACAAGCGATTACAAAATAAAGACAAAACAATAGATTTAATGGCAGAATATATTGAGAGTAAGAAAGTACTTGTAGATAAGTATTGTTATGCTCTAACAAAAGAAAGAATAAAACAATATTTTGAAAATAAAGCAAAAGAATTAATAAACAAATAAAAGAGCATACTATATATAGAGAGATTTCTAAAGAGAATCTAAAGAGGTGTAGTATGCAAGATAAAGAGATAATTCAGAAGTGGAAAGCAGGATTAAGTAAGAATCAATTAGCAACAATGTATAAAAGACAATATAATCAAGAAATAAAGATAATAAGAAGTACAGTAAGACATAGGCATTCAGGAAGGTTTATAACAAGTTATGAGGCATTAGCTTATGTTGAAAGAGTAATATATAAATATTTGAAAGGACAAAAGAATGAAAATACCAAAAACGATAAGTAAAAATAATCGAGAATATATATTTGAAAAACAGATAAATAATAATGTATTTTTATATAAAGAAAAAATATGTGGATATAAAGAGTGTTTTACAAAATTTGACTTAGGATTAATAACAGAAAAAGGAAACATGATAAGCACAGCAAAAAAGTGTGGAAGTGGAAAAATATAGTTAAGGAGGTACACTAATGACACGAGAAAACTTAATAGTATTATTAAAAGAATATAAAGAAAATAAGGCAAGATTAAATATTAAGCTTAAAGAGTTAAAGACATCAATAATAAAATTAAAATATGTTGATTCTGATACTAATATGACATCTTCATATGGAGATAATCAAGATATACATAGCAAAAACCAAATAAGCGATAAAGTATCAAAAAAAGTAGAAGAAAATGACATAAAAAGAATTGAACTAGAAAACAAAATAGAAGAATTAGAAAAAAAAGTCAAAGAATTAAGAGAAAAGGTAGAAGCAGTTGAAGATCGACTAGAAGGATTGAAGTATAAAGAAAGAGAAATATTAACAGCTTATTATGTCGAAGGAAGAACGGCTGAAGACATAGGAAATAGATTATACTTTAAGCTGTTTAATCAAACTAGAAGCGATAGACACATACAAAGAATTATAGAAAAAGCTACTGAAAAGATGATAAAATTCTAAATGTCGTGAAAATGTCGTAAAAATGTCGTAGTATTATACAAAAATATATAGTATAATAACAATAGTAAAAAAGCCGAGAGGCAAAAATAAAGAATCCCTTTATTTATTTAAATGTTAGAAGAATAGATGTTTTAAATGTCTATTCTTTTTATTATGTTATGAAAGGAAGAATGAAAATGGAATTAAAAGATACAGTTGAGTTAATGAATAGTGAAAACTATAAAGAAAGATTTAAAGCTGAATATTTACAAACAAAAATAAGATACGACAAGTTAGATGCAATGACCGTAAAATATGAAGCTGGAACATTAAATTTTACACCTAGTTGCCCATTAGAACTATTAAAAGAACAAAAGAAATACATGGGGAACTATATAAGAACACTTAGAATAAGAGCAGAAATTGAAAATATAGATTTAAATTAGTTATTAACAGTATGCTAGGTAACTGATAATATAAATAGAGGTGTCACATATACACTGCCTTACAAAGTTGCATGATATAGAACTTTCCTAGCAAGTTCTAATTAATACTTATAAAATAGTATGTAGCGATATATAAAATAATCAGAAATCTGGTTTAACGTATTAAATTACGGTTTATGTTCCGCCTGCTTAAAAGAAAAACTTAGGAGCATATGTAGAGCTGAGCTACATTTATATCGTTACATAGTGTTTTATAAATAAAAAAGGAGAGTACATATGACTAATCAAGAAAGAATAGAAAAATATAAAAAAGAATATTGTACAAGATGTAAAAACAAAGAAAAGAATGATTGTGAAATAAGAGTATTTGCAAACTGTGAAGCAGTATGTACAAAGTGTGTGTATTATGAGCAAGAAAATTAACTATGCAAATTGCATGAAAAGAAAATGTGAACAATGTAGATACTATGATTATTGTTTTAGACATAGACCAAAAAGGAGAAAAAGCGTGAACATAAATAAAAATATAAACAAACTATTATATGCTTTATCAATAAAAGGAAAAATATACAAGATAAATACTTTTCAATTTTATAGTGAAAAGAATTGTAAGTATTGTACTAAATATCAAATACTAAAAAAAGAACAAGTAGAAATATATAACAAAGAAACAGATGAGTTTGAACTACAAGATAGATATAAACCGAAAGAAGAATGCTATAGCAAGATAGATGTAATGAAATATCTAATAAATGAACATAGAAAAGGAAGTGAGGCAGATGGAATATGAAAATATAGAAGAGGAATATAACTTATTAACAGAAATGCAAAAGAGATTTATTGATTATTATATAGAAACTGCAAATGCAACAGAAGCTTGTAAAAAAGCTGGATACAAGGGAAAAAATCTTAATAGAATAGGTTCACAAAACTTGTCAAAACTAGACAAATTTATAAAGATAAAACTTCAAGAAAAAGAAGACCAAAGAATTGCCTCACAGGATGAAGTATTACAGTACTTAACAAAAGTAATGCGAGGAGAAGAAAAAGACCAATTTGGATTAGATGCTTCATTACAAGATAGAACAAAATGTGCAGAACTACTTGGAAAAAGATATGGTACATTTAAAGAAAAAGTTGAAGTTGCTGGAAATATACCAGTGGTGATAACAGATGATATTACAGAATAAAATAATAGACAAAAATATACAGAAACAAGTAAATAACATATCATTACAAAGTATAGTTGGAAAAGGTTATGCAGAGTATTGGCATTGCAAATGTAGATATAGAGTATGCAAAGGTTCAAGAGCAAGTAAAAAATCAAAGACAACAGCATTATGGATAATAAGTAGCATGATGAAATATAAAGAAGCTAATACACTTGTAATTAGAAAAACATTTAGAACATTAAAAGATAGTTGCTTTACAGAACTGAAATGGGCAATACATAGATTACAAGTAGATAGTTTCTGGGAAATAAAAGAAAGCCCATTAGAAATGACATACAAACCTACAGGACAGAAAATATATTTCAGAGGATTAGATGACCCATTAAAAGTAACATCAATATCAGTAGATATTGGTGTTTTATGTTGGTTATGGATTGAAGAAGCATACGAAATAACAAAAGAATCTGATTTTGATGTAATAGATGAAAGTATAAGACGGAGAAGTACCAGAGGGATTATTTAAACAAATAACAATAACATTAAATCCTTGGAATGAACATCATTGGATTAAGAAAAGATTTTTTGATGTTAAAGATGATGATATATTAGCAATGACAACAAATTATCTTTGTAACGAGTGGCTAGATGAAGCAGACAAGAAAGTGTTTGAAAGAATGAAAAAGAATAATCCTAGAAGATATCAAGTTGCAGGATTAGGTAACTGGGGTATAGTTGATGGATTAGTATATGAGAATTGGAAAGAAGAAAAATTTGAATTAAATACAATAAGAAACATAGATAGTGCTTTTGGATTGGACTTTGGTTATACAAATGACCCAACAGCACTATTTTGTGGTGCAATAGATTTAAAAAATAAAAAGATTTATGTATATGATGAAATATATCAAAAAGGAATGAGTAACAAAGCAATATATGACAAAGTAAATCAAATGGGTTATTCAAAGGAAAAAATAACAGCAGATAGTGCAGAACCAAAGTCAATAGATGAGTTAAGGGGATTAGGACTAAGACATATTACAGGAGCTTTAAAAGGAAAAGACAGTATAAACAATGGTATTCAATTTATACAAGACTTTGAAATAATAATACACCCTAGATGTGTAAATTTTATAACAGAAATAAGTAACTATACTTGGGATGAGGATAAGTTTGGAAATAAAATAAATAGACCAATAGATGACTGTAATCATTTGATGGATGCAATGAGATATGCAGTAGAAAAATACATAAATCAAAAGAAATTACAATTTGGATATATAAAACCAATATAGGAGGAAATAAAATGATACAATGGAATCCAGAAACATTAGAGAATGAAAACAGTGTAGCACAAATATTAATGTTAGCAGATAAAGAATGGAATGCAAGAAAACAACTATATGAAAGAATAAGAAGAAAGACGGATAATTCTGAACTAGTAAGTATAAATGATGAAAATATAAAAGTTGCATTTGAAAATTATATTAATTCAATGGTAACAGGGTATTTTGCAGGAAAAGCACCAGTATATGATGTTGAAAAAATATCAGATCCAACAAAATTAAATATAATCAAAAAATTACTTAATAAAGTCTTTAATACAGATGCAAATAAAGATGAAGAATTAAAAGTATTAATAGATTATATAAGCAAATACAACGATGATGCAACAGAATTTTTTGATTTAGCATTTGATTATTTTGGAATGAGAGGGTGCTATGAAGTGTTATATGAAAATGAGGACAATGAAATAGTATATACTAAGCAAAGTGCATTAAATACAATAGGAATATTTGATTATTCAACACCAGTAAAACAAATAGGACAACTAAGGAAATGGACTGAAAGAGATAAAAATGGTGCTGATATAACAATAGTAGAATTAACAACAATAAATGGTAAAAAATATTATTCACCAACACCAAATGATTATGCAAAATTAGAAGAAGACAAACAAAAATTTGAAAAAAGTAAATGGAATATGCTTCCTTGCATAGCAATAGAAAATGAAATGGGACTATCAAGTTTTGAATTGGTAGTCTCTTTAATTTGTGCTTACGAAAGAGTGATACAAAATAGTAGAAATACATTTCAATATAATGATGATGCAAAATTAAAAATAACAGGTTTTACACCACAAAATGATTTAATGACCACAAAATTAGATGACAAAGGCGAACCAGAATTAGATGAGAATGGACAACCAAAGCAAGTGGTTAATAAAGCAAGAGAAGAAGAAGACAAAGCATTATTGAAAATGCAAGTATTCTATACACCAGATAATTCAGGAGATATTGCTTGGGTTGAAAAAAGTGTACAAGATACAGCATTAGAGAATCATAAAAAGACATTAATAGACTTAATAGCAATGATAAGTGGAGTACCTAATATAACAGATTTAGGATTTACAAATGCAGATAATGCAAGTGCATTAGATAGAAAATTCTTTGCATTAGAGCAAATGATAACAGATGCTGATAAACATTTTAAACAAGCAATACTAAGAAGATGGGAAACAATTATAGATAGAATAAATAAAAGAAAACATAAATCTTATGACTTCAGAAGTATAAAGATAGATTTACAAAGAAATCTACCAACTGATAAAGACACTGAGACAACAAGAGCATTGAAATTAAGAGGATTATTAAGTGATGCATCAATTATTGATATGTTACCTGATGACTTAGATAGTAATTCGGAGTTGGAAAAGATAGATAAACAAAATGAAGAAGATATGCAAAAAAATTTAGAGAATATGACTAAATTAGGGCAAGATAATAACGGAAAAGTAGGTGATGCAAATGGAAATGTGGAAGTACCACGACCAACAGATGCAAAAACTGAAAACGATATATCAAAAGACAAACAAACAAACTCAAAATAGATTACAAGAATTATTTGATACATTTAACTTTACAACAGAAAACATCTATAATATAGCTGATAATAAAACTAAAAAAAGAATAAATACATATATAGAGTCTTGGAAAGAGCAAGGATTATTAAAGAATAACAACTACTTTACTGTATTAGCAAATAATATTTATAAAAGAACAAGAGTAAAGAATAGTGAAATACTAGAATTGCTTATTTATAGTGCATATATAGAAGAACAAAACAAACTTGAAAAACAAGAAAACCAGATAATGTACGAAGATGCTAACTACTACTATGAACAAGGACAACAAGAAGTAACTAAAAAGAAAAAGCCATCAATATTAGAGATGGCTTTATTTCTTGCATTATTAGACCAACCAAATTATAGTGGAATTAATTGGAATCAATACATTGAAGCAACAATGCAATATAATGCACAACAAATATACAAACAAGCAATTTTAAATATACAGCAGCAGAAAAACTTAGAAATTGATTCTAGTGAGTTTCAAACAATAATAAACAGACAAAACAATCAAAAGCTTAATATAAATAATGATAAAATCTCAGGTGCAGCGGATTTACAAGCGATAGGACTAAACAATTTAGCAAAAGTACAAGGAATAAAATTAAATGCTGATGATAATGCACAAGTTGAATTTTGGGCAGTAACTGATGAACATAGTACTGAGATGTGCCAATCAATGAATATGATGAGATTTTATATTAATAAAGAGAATAAGTTTAATAGATATTGGGGAAATAGTAAAAAAGATATTAAGCTTATGCCAGTTAGGGTAAATGGGCTGGTACCTGGTATTAATTTACCTCCAATAATGTACTATTGGCATTGGTGCAGGAGTACTATAAGATATGTGTCACCAGTTGAAAAACAAGAAAAAACAGAGTATAATAATGTTGATTATATAAGAAAAAACAATTATACTAATAGCAAAAATCTAGATAGCAATATAAAGAAAGCAATAAAAAGGTTGCCAGGAAAAATTCAAAAAATTATAAATGATACGACCTTTGAAGTATCAAAAAATAATAGTTATTATGATAGAAAAAATAATATAATACATTTATTAAATGATAGTAACGAATATGAAATACTACATGAAATTGGACATGTGATAGAAACAAAACTAGATTTATTACATGATAAAAAATACATAGAAATACAACAAAATGGGTTAAATATTAAAGAAATACATACAGACAATATAAAAGGATATGGAAAGGAAAATGAGTTCTGGTTAGATGGAAATAAATTTATTTCAGAGTATCAAAGAAGAGTGTATGAACAAGATATAGATGGAAATTATAAATTGAATTATTTAGACTTTACATTTAATCCTAAAACTTTAGGAGAATATTTTTCAGAAGGATTTAGATGCTATTTTGAAGAAAATAAGTTATTAAAAAGAAGAGATATAAACTTATACAATTATATTAAGGAGGTCTTAAAATGACAGAAAAACAAATTCAAGATTTGTTAAAAAAAGAATATATTATTGATTTAGACAAAGAATTAATTAAGATATATCCTAATGGATTTGACATTAATAAAATAGATAAAAGGATAAAGGCAAAAATAGAAGAATTGACTAATAAATACGATAGCATACAAAATCCAGTACAAATAAGAAAAAATAAGGAGTAGTAAAACACATGATTATACCATATGAAATAAAAGAATTAATTCATAAATATATAGAAAAGAACGGAAAAAGACCATTAGGTTTTAATTATGATGAATGGAATAGTTTTGCAGACTATAAAGAATATTTAGAAAGGGAGCTAAATAAATGAAAATATATATAATTTTTCAAAACAATGAAGAAGACTTTGAAGATTATTGTGACTGGATACTGGGAGTATATAAAGATAAAGAAAAAGCAGAAAAAAGATTTGTCGAGTTAATAAAAACTAATAAATATGCAAAAGACAGAGAAGTAAATTTAGAAGCCCACTATAAAGACACTGAAAAATATGTGCAATCTAATATTGGAGCTTATAGATTAGAATAACATGAAATAATTGAATAAATATTTTCAAGTACTTACTATAGAAGTAGGTGCTTTTATTATGGAAAGAAGGTGGAAAGTATGTGGTTATTAGTTTTAATATTAAGCATTAAATTACAAATGCCAACTTGGTATTGGATTATATTTACTATAATTACAATATTAAGACCATTATTTATAGAACCAATAAAATTTGAGTTTTATCAGGGGATTATGGAGAGCAAAAAGAATAGATAAGTTATTAACATTTTATAATTATAAATTTTTAGACGTAGACGTGCGTCTATTTTTTATGCCTTTTTACTGGTTGAAGGCACTAAAGAATAACAGAATACAAATTCGCAATGGCTGGGGCTTAGGCAATGGCTGGGGCAAAAGGAGTAAGAAATGGAAGGACAAGACAATAATACAAACAATACTAATACTGGGGCAGATAATGAACCAGCGGGAGCAAATAACCAAAATAATACAGGAGCAAACAACAACCCTGTAACATTTGATGATTTCTTAAAAGATGGAAAGAATCAAGCAGAATTTGACAGAAGAGTTCAAAAAGCTATTCAAACAGCACAAGATAGTTGGAAAGCAAAAAATGATGCTGAAAAATCAGAGGCTGAAAGATTAGCACAAATGAACGAAACTGAAAAATTACAATATCAATTGCAAAAGCAACAAAAAGATTATGAAGCAATGCAAAAAAAGTTAAATGCTAGAGATTTAAAAGATGAAGCTTTAAAGATAGCAACAACACAAGATACAGCATTTGACCCAGAATTTTTAAATCTTTTTGATTATGAAAACATGACAGCAGAGCAATTACAAGAAAAAACAAAGCTTATAAAAACAATTCAAGATAGAATTACAGAAAAAGCTGTAAACGAGTGGTCAAAAGAAAAACCACCATATAACCCAGACCCATCTGGTAATAAGTCAAGTGCTGATGAAGCAATAAGAAAGGCAATGGGATTAATAAAATAGGAGGATTAAAAAATGAATAATATTGAAATATCAACAATATACTTACCAAAATTAGATGAAGTATATAAAAATGAAGCAAAAACATCTATATTAGATGGAGATGAAACAACAGTACAAAAAGGATTAAACGGAGAAATTAAAGTGGCTAAACTAGATATGGATGGTTTAGGAGATTTCTCAAGAAATGATGGATACACAAAAGGTTCAACAACTTTCAAATGGGAAACAGTAAAATATGATAAAGAAAGAAGTCAAGACTTAAGAATTGATAGATTAGATAATCAAGAAGCATTAGGATTACCATTTGCAAAATTATCAGGAGAATTTGTAAGAACAAAAGTAGTTCCAGAGACAGATGCAGCAAGAATAGCAAAAATAGCAGGAGTAGATGGAATATCAAGAAAGAAAGAAACAATTTCTGATGGTGCAGGAGCTGTAAGTGCATTAAGAGCATGTACAAATAAAATGGATGAAGATGAAGTTTCAACAGAAAATAGAATCTTATTCATAACACCAACTCTAAAAGGAATGATTGATGATTTAGATACAACTAAATCTAAAAAAGTATTAGAAAGATTTGCAACAATAATTGAAGTTCCACAAACAAGAATGTATACAGCAGTAACATTAAACAGTGGAAAAGAAAACTATGGATATCAAAAAGCAAAAGACACATATGTAAAATCAACAGATACAGAAGTAGTATCAAGTAAAACATATTATACTGAATCAGGAGGAGTATATTCAAAAGTAAATTCTCCATCTGGAAACCCAAAAACATTAAACTATTATGAATTAGTAGAAGGTGGAAAAGATATAAACTTCTTATGTGTTGAAAAATCTGCAGTTGTTACAGCTATGGACCAATTCATTAAATACTTTACACCTGACGAAGACCAAAACGGAGACAGTAACGTATTCAAATACAGAAATAACAACTTATATGGACATGTATATGAAAACAAATTAGCTGGTGTATACTGCTCATACGAAGGTTAGGAGGTAAACAAATGTCAACATTTATAGGACTAAAAATAAACAAAGCAGAAAAAGAAGCTAAACCAAAAGCTGAAAAGAAAGAAACAAAAGAAGATAAACCAAAAGCTGAAAAAGAATAATTAAGGAGGCAATAGAAATGGCAGAAACCAGTAATATAGACAAAATAATAGCTGATTTAGGGGCTAATTATAAAGATGATAAAGAAGTCTTAAATGAAATATTAGAGGAAGTAAGTTCTATTGCCTCTGATATTTCTAATAGACAAAAAGATGACACAAAACTATTTCCATATATAAAGAAAGCAACAAAAGCAATATATCTTTCAAGGGGAGCAGAAGGCTTAACAAGTCGAAATGAAGGTTCTATTTCAACATCATTTGAAGATATTATAGATAAGTTAAGAAATGACATTATAAAATCTGGTTTAAGGAGGATTAAATAATGTTATTACGAGACTTAATAAAAGTATATATATCAGAGTATAAAGAAATAGAAGACCACGGTGAGTCAAATAAAGTATGGAAATATAAAGGACTAGCTTGGCTAAATATGCAGCAAGATGTCAATGAGTTAGATAGAAAGTCTACTGGTGAAGTGGATTATAGTACATATAAAGGTCGTACGACTAGAGATTATGATATACAAAAAGGAAATGGAATATCATTTGAAGATATCTCAAAATCGGAAAAGTTTATTCCAGAATATAGAGTACTAGATAAAAATAAAATAGGAAGTACTTATGTATATAGAATGGAGAAAGTACAGTGATAAAATTCAATTGTAATATTAAAGTGAAACATAATTTTAAGAAAATAGATACTATAATTCAAAAATTACCCAAAACAGCTCAAATAATAACAGAAGATGTACTAAAAAACATTAGAGGTTATGCAATAAGGTTGGAAAAAGGGCATAAGGAAGATGGCATATTAGTAGAAATGATTGATATGTCTACTAAAGAAGTGAAGCGGTCGTGTTTATGCAGATTCTTCTAAATTTATGACTGAAAATGGACAATCTTATTTATGGTTTGAATACTTTGGCACTGGACAATATGCTGAACAAGAACATATAGGGAAAACAAAACACTTTATCGAATCAGGTTATACAGAATGGTATATACCTATAGACAAAGTAGGAAGAACATTAAATTATCCTATTATAACAATAAGTGGAAAACAATTTTATGTGGCAGTTCGGAGCAAAAGCTAATCATTTTATGACTGATGCAAGTTTTAAAAGTAGAAATGAAAATGCAGAAATAGTTAAGAAAAAATTAGATGAAATGCTAAAGGAGTGTTGTAAATAATGAAAGATTTAAGTGAATTAGAGTTTAGTGATTTAGTATATGAGAAACTAGAGATATTAAAGTATAAGCAAATATTAACAAATCCAACTACTACAAGTACATTTCCTTGCTTAGAGTTACATACACCTTTAAAATCAGTAAATTTAACAGAGAATGCATTTCCGATTAAATCTACATTCCAGATATCAATAACTTGTTGGAACGAAAAGCAACGCCAAGCAATGAAAATGACAGATGAAGTTGATAAAAAGCTTCAAGAATTAAATTTTATAAGGACAAATACCAGCCCTGCAGTATATGACTCTATATTGCAAAAATACGGTATAACAATAACATTTGAGGTTAGTTATAATTCAATAACAACCTCTTTTAATTTTATAAGATAATAGGAGGAATTGAAGATGTCAGAACCAAAAACAAGTACAATGACTAAATTATTTCATGCTGATACATTAGAAGATTTAAAATCAGCATCAAAAAGAAAGCAAATTGCTTTTGTACAAAGTATACCAGAGTTTCTAAAGGCTCCAGAAGGGGTTACATATAGTGCTTTAGATATTCCTGATGAAAGAATGGCAGAAGGAAGACAAAAAGCAGAAAATTTAGAAATAGAAATATTATTTAAAGAAGATCAATATGATGAATTAAAAGCTGTGCAAACAGCCAAAACAAATGGATATTGGGCAATACAACTACCAGAAAGTACAGCATCAGAATCTGGAAAACCAATTACATGGTATTTCACAGGAACATGCTTTGTAGGAATGAGTGAAATTGCTCTAGATGATATGTTAAAAACAAAATTAACAATCTATAGAAGTTCAGAAATACAAGAAAGCAAAGGCTTTCCCACAGAATAGTTCTACATTAAGTGCTAGGAGTAGAACAAAGAAAATTACTAGCACAATAGAAGAAAATACTGAGGAGGCTTAGGCCTTCTCTCTTTTGCAAAGGAGAGAAATAAAATGATAATAGAAACAAAAAATAAAAATATTAATTTAGTACTAAAAACAAGAAAAATAGTAGATATAGCTAATCTACTAAAAAACAAAAACTTTGAAGAAGCATTTGTAAAAGCATATTCAATATTAGATGGAGAAGCTTTAACAAAAATAATATTTAAGTTAGCAGAAAACGAGAATGGAGAAAGTGCATTTAATTCATCAGATGAAGTATATGATTTTATAGATGATTGTAGAGCAGAAGGAATAACTATAAGTGAATTATATGCTAAGATTGCAGAGGCATTGAATGAAGAGGGTTTTTTCAAAAAGAAAATGAGCAAGAAAGAATTAAAAGAAATGACCTCAAATCCTTTATCAACAATGAATATGAACGAATTAGTTCAAAAATCAGCAGAAAGTGCAATGAGCAAAATAGCAGAGAAACAATTCCAAGAACAAGGATTTCAAGGCTACGAGGCTTAAATGAAATAGTAGAAAAAATCAAAGAATCTAATAATTTGATTGAATTGATATATTCAATGGAAAGATTAGCTTATTATTTTGATATGAAACCATATGAGTTTTGGAATAGTAGATATTTAGAAATAAATGTGTACTGTCAATCTCATCTAATAAAAATAATAGATGACTTAAAACGTGAAATTAACTTACAAGAAGCGGTAACAAATAAACTTATAAGAGCAGATAGTATGAGTAAGAATCCAAAAATAATACTGATTAGAGATAACTACAAAGAGCTATTTAATGAGGAAGAACAGCAAATACAGTCTCCAGAAGAAATTATAAGAAGAATGAGAGGAATAATGAAATCAGAAAAAAATTAAAAAAATATTATTTTCGACAACATTCGACAAAAAAGCATAATTGAAAGTGCTATAATTTATTTATAATAAATGAAATGGAGGTTTTAATATGGGATTATTTGATAAAGGGTATGAAAATTCTACTGAAAATTTATATAAAAATATAGAAAAATATCTTAAGCAAAAAGATGGAAAAAAGCACATAATAATGCTTAATACAATGTCAAAATCAACAACAAACGGATTAGAGTGTGAAAATAAGTATACTATTCAAATTAATAATATAATTGAAAAAATGCAATCAAATGGATATGAAATTATAGATATAAAAATAGACAATACTATGTTTCAATCAATGGGTAGTGCTTTTTTAATAAGAACATTAATAGTATATAGATAAAATGGAGTTGATGAATTGAAGAATAATCATAATACAAAAGAAAAATTAGTTTTATTATTGGGATTGTTAAATTTATTAATAAGTACACTCTTTATAAATAATAGTTTCCCAATTTTTTTATTTTTCTTCATAATTTTTACTATATGTTTTTTATGGGAAAGAAAAGTTGTAGTCCAAATTCTTGGAAAACCAATAATAAAAGAAATTATTAAATTACATAAAATTAAAGAAAGACTAGAATTTGAGATTAGAGATTTAGAAGTAAACAAAGAAGAAATTAAGAAATATATAAATAATAACCAAGAAATTCTTAGTCTAATTAGTAAATACCAAGAAAATATTAATCAACTAATTAAAAATAAAAATAAAATTCGTGTAGAAATAATAAAATTAGAAGATAAAAAGAATAGATTAGAACAAATTACTGAACACGAAGACATTATCAATAGAGCAATAAAAGGAGAAGAAAGGACATTTGACATATTATCAAATAAAAATAATACTTTAAAAAAAGAAAAAGAAAAATTACAAAAAGAACTAGAAATTCTAAATAGTAAAATAAAATCAGAAAAAGAAAAAATAGATTTTATAAATAAATGCGATTTTAGATTAATAGATAATCTTGATGGATTTGAATTTGAAGAATTTTGTGTTAAATTATTAAGATTTAATGGATATGAAAATGTTATAAATACACCCAAAAGCATAGACTATGGAATAGATATTATTGCAGAAAAAGATAAAGTAAAATATGCAATACAATGTAAAAGGTATAATGGAAAAGTTGGAAATGATGCTATTCAAGAAGCTATGTCTGGCAAAGATTATTATGGTTGCAATATTGCAGTTGTATTAACTAATAGTAAATTTACATATAATGCTCAAAAACTTGCTAAAGTCACAGGAATAATATTATGGGACAGAGATACATTACAAAATATGATAGAAAAGAATAAAACGAAGACACTTACATAGAGTAGGTGTTTTTTTATTATGTTAAATATAAAAAAAGAAAGGAGGATAATAATGAAAGTAGAAGAAATAGAAATAATTGTAACTGCAAAAGTAGAAGAAGCATTGAAAGAATTTCAAAAGATAATACCAGCAATAAAACAATCAATGAAACAAGCACAAGATGCTTTTTCAAAAGTGGATACAAAAGCAATGACAAACAAGTTACATCAAGCAGTTAATTTTATGAAAAAGAAGATGGAAGATTTCAAAAAAAGTTCAGAAAATAGTGAAATTGCAATAAAAGTAAATAATAAAGATGCACAGAAACAAATTACACAAATAGAAAAAGAAATAGATAGTCTACAAAAGAAAATAACTAGTCGACAATTAAAGTTAGATGTTACAAATAATGCATTAGACAAAATAAGATATGATACAAATCAATCAGTAATAAAAGAAATGCCAGAAGCTGGAAATAAACAAATAAAGCAAGAAACATATAAAAAATTAGATAATAATACAAATTATCAAAGTTTAGTTAAGCAAAGTGATAAATTGAATAATGAAATTGAAAAATATAATGCATTGTTAAATAGTGCAAAATCCAAAATGGCAGAACTAGAACAACAAACTTCAAAAACATCAACTACTCAAAATAAATTGAGTAGTTTTTTGGGAGGATTTAAACAAAAAATAGAACAAGCAAAACCAGGTATTTCTAAAATAAAAGATATTTTTAGTAAGTTACCAGCAATAGGACAAAAATTTTCAAAAGTAACACAAAATATTAATAATCATATAAAAGGTATTGGTGTTAGATTTAAAAGTGGACTAGGACATATTTTAAAATATGCTGGTGCACTTTTTTCGTTGCAAGGTATTTATAGTGCTTTAAGTGGTTGTGCTAGTAAATGGTTATCAAGCCAAAATGCTGGTGCTAAACAATTAAGTGCGAATATTGATTATATGAAATATGCGATGGGTTCAGCATTTGCTCCTGTAATTCAATATGTAACTAACTTAGTATATCAATTAATGAAAGCTATACAATCTGTTGTTTACGCACTATTCAAAGTAAACATATTTGCAAAAGCAAGTGCAAAGTCTTATTCAGATATGGCTGGAAGTGCAAAAAAGACAAAAAATGAAACGAAACAGTTAGCGGGTATACATGATGAAATTAATAATGTACAATCTAATGATAGTTCTGATAGTGGAAATGGTGGTGGTGCATCACCAAGCATTGATTTATCTGGAATAGATAATCAAATGTCAACATTAGCACAAAAATTATATGATTTCTTTAAGCCTCTTGTTGATAGTTGGAATAAGTATGGACCTGATTTGGTGGAACAAATAAAGGTAACAGCAGGGCAAGTTGGAGGTTTAATATCATCAGTATGGGGAAGCTTTGAAAAGATAATTACAAACGGAACTGTATATAAATCATTAGAATTAATTTTAGCAATTATAGGGAACATAGCAGAATCATTTTCAAATGCTTGGAATCATAATGGTAATGGAGATGCAATAGTACAGAACTTGGCAAATGCATTTAATAATTTATTAACAGCAATAAATAATGTAGTAAAAAGCGAAGGTTTTCAAAATTGGTTAAACAATTGTTCAGACAAATTCAGAGGAATATCAGAAAAAATAGCAGAAATAGATTGGCAACCATTAATAGATGCTTTATCTAATATAGGACAGAATATAGGAACAATTGCTCTAGATATATTAAATGGATTAGTAGATATATTTAAATGGTTTGTTGAAAATCCAATAGTTGCTGAATTTTTATTAGGCATTGCAGTTGCAATAAAAGTTATTGCTATAGCAATAAGTATTTATAACACTGCTATGGCAATTTATAATGCTGTTATGCCAATAGCAACGGCAGTATCGACAGCATTTGGAATTAGTATAGGCTGGTTAGTTGCTATTATTGTAGCAATTATTGCTGTTATAGCGTTAATTGTAGTAGCTATAATGAATTGGGATACTGTAACAAAAGCTATAAAAGATACATGGGATTGGATAAAACAAAAAGCAGAAGAAATATGGAACAAAATAGCAGAGTTCTTCAAAAATTTGTGGCAAAAAATATGTGATACTATAAAGAATGTATGGAATGGGATTAAGGAATTTTTTATTAATCTATGGAATAGTATTATGGACAAAATAAATACAGTATGGAATGGAATTAAAGATTTCTTAAGTAATTTGTGGAATGGAATATTAAACATAGTGAAAACAGTATTTAATGCAATAGCAACATTCTTTAGTAATATTTGGAATGGAATAAAAAGTGTGATTTCAACAGTATGGAATGCTATAAAAAGTACAATATCAAATGTTATAAATGGAATAAAAAATACAATATTAAATGTATTAAATGGAATTAAAACAATATGGAATACTATTTGGACAGGACTTAAGACAATAGTAACAAATATATTTAATGGTATATGGAATACAATCAAAAACATTATAAATTCTATTTTAGGTGGAATAGAAGGAATGGCAAATGGAATTGTAAAGGGCGTTAATGCAGTTATAAAAACATTAAATAGATTAAAATTTGATATTCCAGACTGGGTACCTGGATTAGGAGGAAAAACTTTTGGATTTAATATAAATTTGATACCAAGTGTAACATTACCAAGACTAGCAAAAGGTGGAGTTCTAACAGAAGCGACAACAGTATTAGCTGGTGAATATTCAGGAGCTAAAACGAACCCAGAAATTGTTACACCACAGAATATAATGAGAGATACATTTGAAGATGTATTATCTAATTATAGTGGAAGTAACAATGATAGACCAATATATTTAACGGTAAACGTAGGAAATCAAAAACTAGGACAAATTTTATTAGAAGATTTAAGAGACAGAGCAAGAAGAACAGGAAAAGATATAGAAGCATTAGTAGGAGGGTAAAATATGTTATGGAAAGTAGATGGTGTAGTACAAAAAACGCCAAGCACATATAAAGACAATATAGAAGACACAGACAATGATAGTTATACATCAAAAGTAACAGGAGCATTAATAGACAATCCAATAGCTGTAGGAATGCTTAAATTAGAAATGACATGGGATTACTTAACAGAGGAAGAAGCAGAAAAACTATTACAATTAACATATAGAAATCCTCTAATAGTAACAGTAAAGTGCCCATCAGTAAAAGGTGGAATGCTAGAAAATGCAAAATTTAGAGTAAGTAAAAGAACAAGTGAAATGCACAAAACAGGTAATGACGAAGACACTTCCAAATCAAAATGGAAAGTGTCTTTTAATCTAATGCAAAAAGAATTAACAGTACAGCAAAAACAGACAGTATCAAATGCGTAGGAGGGCTTGAAATGTATAATACAAGTCAAAAATGGAAAGAAAACATATATAAAAATGTACAAAGCATATTAAATATTTATATAGATGACGTATTAATTAATCCAGATTATGTTTTGGACTTTAAGGTAGGGCAAACACTATTTGAAGAAAACTTGGAATTAGGAAGTACAACTAGTAAATATATAGAATTTAAAATATATAAAGAAAAAATGCCTCAAAATATGAAAAAGGTAAAAGTAGATTATGGAATATTAATAGATAGTAGTTTAACAGTAAAGCAAGTTAATTCAATGTTATTAGGAAAGCTAAAAGGAATAAAAGTAAAAAGTTTAACTAAAAACAATGGAGAATATGAAATAATACCAATAGGAATATTTAATATAGATGAGTATAAAGAAAATGACGATAATACATTAACTATAAAATGTATTGATAATATGTCAAAATTTGAGTTTAATTACGATGGAAGTAGTTTAACATATCCAGCAACTTTATTAGAGGTATTAAAAGGAATATGCTTAAAAGCAGGAGTAGAATTAGGTTCTACTTCTTTTTTGAATTGTGATGAAAAAATAGCAGTATATGATAATACAGTAAGTGCCAGAGAATATATAGGATATATTGCAGAAAGTGCTGGAGGATTTGCTTTTATAGGCAGAGATGGAAAACTGTATATAAGAAGAATATATCAGGATGAACAAGAAATACCGTTAGAATTGTTTGGAAGCTATAAATGGGGAGAGGAATTTCAAGTATCTAAGTTATCATACGAGGATGGTGTTAGAAGTTATAAATATGGAGATACAACTAGAAATAATCTATGGATAAATCAAGAAAATATGTTTATTACAACAGCAAATCAAATTCAAAATATTTACAATCAGGTAAAAGATTTAACAGCGAATAGCTTTGAGGGAAAAACGATAATAGATCCAGCACTAGATGTAGGAGATAAAATTATTATAGATGGAAAGCCAGTAATATATCAAGGAGAATTAGATTATCAAACAAGATTTATAGCTGATATAAAAAGTGCAATAAGCACCAAACAAAAACAAGAAACTACAATTAAAAAAGAAAGTCAAAAGGTTTTGAACAGAAGAGTGCAAAGTAATATAGACCAAATAGAAGGAAAAATATCACAACTAGTACAAGAAACAACAGAACATGAAGAAAAACTAACAGAGCATGAACAAACATTAGATAGTATAACAGATAAAGTATCAAGTATAGCAGACTTAACTAGAAGCATAGAAGGAATAACAACAATATCATTAGAAAATTGTATAAAAGGGAATTTATTAGAATTACACATAAAAGGAAATAATACAGTATTTGAATCTTTAAAATTAAGTGATGATTTATATTTAAGTGATGACTTATATCTAAAGGGAGATAGCTTAATAGTAATAAAGGACCAGGACGGTAAAAGCAAGGAATATGAACTGAATGTACAAGAACCATTAAGGCAAAATGGAACAGTATATGATGAGTATGTACTAAAAGAAGGAAAAGCACAAGTTATTAGAAGAATAAATGAAGATGGAACAATAAAAGATGAAGTTATCACAGAGGATTTAGGAACAATTGAAATATTACTTGAAGAAGGGAACAATACATTATCAATAAAGAATTATGATGCAGAAATATCAGCTAAAGGGGCTATAAAAAGTGAATATTCAGAAATTTATGCAACTAATGTAGCAATGGATAGTGAAATAAAACAGACAGCACAAGAAATTAATTTATCTGTAAATAAGAAATTGGAAGATTACAGTACAACAACAGAAATGAATAGTGCAATAAATTTAAAAGGAGATGAAATCAGTAGTACAGTATCAAAAACTTATACTACAAAAGAAGAATTAACAACAACAAAATCAGAAATAAAACAAACAACAGATAATATCACAAGTACTGTAAGTAAGAAGGTGGGAAATGATGAAATTATTTCAAAAATTAATCAATCTAGTGAAGCAGTTACAATCGATGCAAATAAAATCAGCCTTAAACGGAAAAGAAATAAATCTAACAGGAGATAATACAACCATAAAAAGTAATAATTTCAATGTGGATAAAGATGGAAATATGTCGTGTAAAAATGCAACTATGGACAGTGCTAAAATTGAGGGAGGAAATCTTAAAATGTGGGGAAATACAACACTAGATGGTGTGAGAGTATTCCAAGATTCATCTAAAGATGTATCGTACATGGCTTATATGGTTTCAGATGTTATAGGTGTAAATAAGGGTGATGAAAGATCAGCTATGATGTCAAATTATATAGGGACAGGAAATTCCTCAATGCTACCTAATGAAATAAGTTCACCAATAATAACACAAACATCATTAGAAAGAAAAAAGAAAAACTTTGAAAAATTAGAAGATAATGCAATTGAAACGATAAAGAATATAGACATATATAAATACAACTTAAAGAGTGAAAAAGATACAGATAAAAAGCATTTAGGATTTGTAATTGGAGACAATTATAATTACTCAAAAGAAGTAACATCACTAGATAATACAGGTGTAGACAATTATTCATTTACAAGTTTATGTTGTAAGGCAATACAAGAACAACAAAAATTAATAGAAAAACTTCAAAATAAAATTGAAGAAATGGAGGAAAAAATAAATGGAAAAGATTGATTTTCAAAATGGAACAACAAAGTTAAATAAAGCCATGTTTGATACATTTCAAAATAATATAGCAAAAGAAATAGATGTAAATTCAACAACAAATTCATTAGGAACAACATTCTATAAAATAGGCCGTTTAGTTGTAATGAATATGGCATATACAGTAAGTATTTCAAATTTAGCAAATAATAAAGCATATGCATTAACTACATTAGAAGAAAAATATAGACCAGGTAAGTTAGTAGCAGGACATGCTGTAATAAAAAATGCTTCATATAATTTTATACCTAATTCATATATGCAAATTAGAACGACAGGAGAGGTTGAAATATATCAAAATTCTGGTAGTACTCAAAATGTGGCACAAATATTAGCAACTCTTGTATATGTTGCAGCAAGCTAGAAAGGAGGAGAATATGTCAACAGAAACAGAAAAATTAAAATTGTTTAAATGGGATACATCAAATGAAATAGATTTAGAAAGTGATTTTGATATTGAAAAAACACTTAATGAAAATTGGGATAAAATAGATGACAATACAGAACAAGTCTCAAAGAAAAACATAGAACAAGATAATAGTATATCAGAGTTACAAGAAGAGATAGAAAACTTAAGAAACATAAGCAATATAATGCCGTCTGTAAACAGTCAAGGAGAAAATATAACATTAAATAATACAGCAAAGAATGTGCGATTTAGAAAGTTTAAAGTTGGTGGAAATGTAAAGCAGGAAACAAGAGAAGGGTATAATCTATTAAATGCTAATTTACCATATACGACATCAAGTAGTGGAAATACAATCAAGTGGTTAGGAAAAGAAAATATTCCAAAGATGGAAGTTAATAAATACTATTATTTACATGGCAAATTTTCTGATGGAAACATATTTTCAGGAGCACATGCTGCATTTGTAATAACAGATAGTATGGGACAAATTCTAAATAAAACATTTGGAAGTTCATTTCAAAATACAGTGGATATATCAAATGCTATTAACTGTTATATTTATACAGACTCTACATATGTAAATAAAACAGTAACAGAAGTTGCGATATATGAAGGAAAAGAAAATAAAGCTTACGAACAACACGGAGCAAGTCCTTCACCAGACTATCAAAGTCCAATAAAAACTGTTGGTAGTAATATAAATATATTTGATATTACAAAGTATGATTATAGAAACTTTAATGAAGCTAGTGTAGAAATTACTGACAGTACTAATTTTAGAATAATTGCGACAAGCTCGAAAAATTCTAATAGTGCAGTAGGTTTTAAAATAATGGATCTAACAAATTATGCAGGTAAAACACTAACTTTAAAAACAAAAGTAAAATCTAGTACAAGCACAAACAAAGGATTTTTAGTATTAAGACAAAATAATACGGATTATACTGGAACAAAATCAAATGAAAAATATGATGAAACTCAGAATACAACAGACGGTGTAATTACATTGCAATATAAAGTAGCAGATACTATAAATGATAGTAATAGATATTTGTTCATATGGTTTTATGCAACGCGAGGCAGTGATTGTAATGCAAACGATTATGTGGATTATACAGTTAAGATGGTTGAGGGGACAGAGGCAGGAGAATATAGTAAATATAATCAAGGCTGTACTAAAATAATATTAGAAAAATCTGACAAGACACAAAAACAAGAGTATATTATGCCAGTACAGAAAGAAATGCTAACAGATGACTATTTTGATTGGAATAATGAAGAAGAAGTGCATGGATGGAAAAAAATCATATTAAATGGAACAGAAAATTGGCAATTGTATTCAGCTGGTACAAATATTTCAAGAAGGTTTGGTTTGGCATTAACAGAAAATGTACCTTTCAAAGAAACAGAAAAATATGGAAAAGGGTATTCTACTCATTTTGAAATAACACAATTTATAAATGGAGACTTATCAATATTTCTACAAGTAGAACCGAATAATTGGTACATAGCTGTTACAGATGTTAATTCGAAATGGAGTAGTATCGTAGAATTTAAAGCATGGCTAAAGGCTCAATATGATGCAGGAACACCAGTAGTTGTATATTATAAAACAGCAGCAGAAACAAGGATACCATTTACAGATGAACAAAAAGCAGTAGCAAAAGAAATACAGAAAGCAACTAGTTATGAAGATACAACACATATTTATTCAACAGATGAAGTAAGTCCAGTTTTTGATGTAGAAGCAGTAGCAGACATAAGCAAATTAATAAATAGTTTACAAGCTACAAAGGAGGAAGGATAGTGCAAGTATTAGAATTTTTAAAAGATTATTGGTTTCTAATTACATTTCTGGGAACATTTTCGATCGGAATGTTTAGCTTTTGCATGTCAATGATAGAAGCAACAAAGTGTAGCTTAAGAAATGACATATTGACTATATATGATAGATGTAAAGAAGATAAAAAGATAACACATTATGAATTAGAAAGCATACAGCATAGTGCAGAAATATATTTTAAATTGCGAGGTAATTCGTTTATAGAAGCATTAATGGAAAAAGTAAAAGAATTTGAAATAATTGATTAGGAGGGGAGAAAATTGAAAAATAAATTAAAAGAAATATTTAAAAGTAAAACAAAAACAATAAGCTTGATAGTAGCAATATTAGTATCAGTATCTATATTGTTAAATGTTTATTTAGAATATAATGAAACTGGACAAGTTGATACAAATAAGATATCAGAAGCCATAAGTACAGTAGTAGATGAAATAAATAAATCTAGTACAGAGATACCAAATCTAACAGAAACAGACGAGCAAAGTCTAGAAGTTCAAGAAACAGAGTCAGAAGGGTTTGAAGAGCAAGGAATAGTAGCATATAATGGTTCAGAAAAAGCACCAAATGTTCAACTAGGAGAATATGCAGGTTTAACATATTATTCACAATTAGATAATAGATGGTCTAGTAAAATGTATTCTAGCATAGAAAATAAATCACAAACAATAGGTTCAAGTGGATGTGGACCAACATCAGCAGCAATGGTAGTGTCTAGCATAAAAGGAAATATAACACCAGACACAATGGCAGAATTATATACAAAATATGGTTATAGAAGTGCAAATCAAGGAACATATTGGAGCGCTTTTAAGTGGACAGCTGATATATTTGATATTGGGTACAGTGAATGTTATAAATTAGATGATGCAGTAACAAAATTAAAAGATAATAATTACATAATAACAAGTTGTAATCAAGGTTTATTTACATACGGAGGACATTTCATTGTTCTTGTAGGAATAGAAGGAGATTATATAAAAGTATATGATCCATATTTGTATAATGGAAAATTTGATGTATCTAGCCGTAGAGGATTAGCAACAGTAAATAGTAATACAGTATATGTATCAATAGAGAATTTTAGAGAGTATGCAAATTATCAAAAATTTTTCTGTTTCAAAAATGATAGAACAGACACAAAAGAAAATACAACTACAACAATAGTGACAGATAAAGTGGAATCTAATATAAACAAAGTAAATTATCAAGTTAAGGTAACGGCAAATGGTGGTTTGAATATAAGAAGTGGAGCTAGTACATCATACTCAAGAGTTGGTGGATATGCAAAAGGCTCAATAGTAACTGTATTAGCAGAGTCAAACAACTTTGGAAAAACAAACTTAGGATGGATTTCATTAGCTTATACAACTAGATATATAGATGTTGCCAAAAATGAAACAGTTCAAAAATATACTACAGGAACATATAGAGTTAATGCAAATGTATTAAATGTTCGTACAGGCCCTGGCACAAATTATAAAATAAAGAGTTATAAACAATTAACATCTAATGCAAGATATCAGAATAAAAAATTAGGAAGTCAATATACCAATGGATTAAAACGAGGAGTAATAACAACAGTTACTAAAATTCAAAATGGATTTGGTTTAACTCCAAGTGGATGGATTGCATTAAGTTATTGCATAAAGATGTAAAATAAAAGGAGCTGTAAAAAGTCCCTTTATTTTGCTTCTTTAATTATAGTAATATTAGTTTGAAGATAATTTTGCATAGTGTTAATTAAAGTAGGAAATCCTTCAATTGTTGAATCCATTTCATTTAATCTTGATAAATAATTAGTTGTGTCATTTGCCAAAAGTTTACCAATTATAGGCTTTTGCTGTATAAGTTCTTTAAGAATATCTTCTTCAATTTCCTTTTCTTTTTCATTTCTAACAGTTGAGAAGTCCTTATTTTTGTAAAGTTCTAATAATGTTTCATATTCTTTAATATTTTCATTACTTATAATATGTAAATGTCGCATATAAATACCTCCTTTTTTTCACACTATATCACATAAAAAATGAAAATGTTGTCGAATTTTGTCATTAACTATAAAATTATCAAAAATACCGAAAAACCAAGGTATATAACTACATTAAATAAAAAATAAAATAGCTTAAAATTGATTTTAAAAGGTCAAAAATTGGCTGAAATTAGGCAATTTTTTGCTTGAAATTACATAAAATTTGTGTTATAATATTGACAGGAAGAAAAAGAAATGTTACAATTTCATTACAAAAAATTAACTTTTTTGTAACATTAGATAAAAAACTTGACATTCTAGGAATACATGTGATAAAAATACAATTAATGAATATAATAAAAAATAAGGAGCAAAGCTCCTTACAGATTAGTTTGCTAATCTATGTTATCGTTTGTGGAGTTTGTGTTAGTGGCACTTACTTCACTTTTTTTGCTATCGATTGGAACAAATGATAGCCTGGCTTCGAATCCTTTAGCCAATTTGGCAGAACCAGATTTCATTTCCTTGAAAAAGTTTGTGACTTTTTCAAATAAAAAGCCTAAAGAAAAGATTATAACTGTTATCACTAAAAGAGTTTCCAATTCACTCACCTCCTCGTATTGCAAATAAGGTCTAATCCCTAGTTGCATGATAGTAGCAACTAAATTAATATTTGCATAACAACTAGTTGCTACTTAATACAACTAAGCTGTCATGGTGAGTGCCAAACGATAAAAATATAATATCAAAAGAAAATATAAAAGTCAATAAAAATTCAAACTAAAAGTATAATTTACAACATATTTCGACATAAAATTTACTAATACAGCTTTACACTACGCATCTTTATATAAATAGTATGATATAATATGAAAAAAACAAAAGACGGAGAGAAAAGATGAAAGAAAGATTAAAGAGAATAAGAAATAAACTAGATGCAATTGTAGAAAAGTATGGATTAAATTCAAAAGAAACAAAGAAAGTAAGTAAACGTTTTGATGAAGTATTAAATGAATATTATAAAAAAGAAGTGCAATATCCAAAAGATAATTTTGTATATTTAAAGTATGAAGAGTCTATAAAATGTTTGAAAGAGATAACAAGAAAAAAAGAAAAATTTCCAACAATACAGGAATGGAATAAATATGCAAAGAAAAATAAATTATTGTCATCAGAAAGCATAAAATATATATCAGGAGTAAATTGGCATGAGCTTAGAAGTAGAACGAATTTGGAACAATAAAAAAATCTGAAAAAAAGTTTGTAGTATTTTCAATACATACAGGCTTTTTTTGTCGAAAACGGGTTTTGACATAGAAAATAAATCTGGTATAATAAGAAAAAAGAGATGCACGGACCGCAAATCTAATACATCTCTTTTCCACAAACAATTTACTCAAAAGAGTTAACTGTAAATTAAGTATAACCTCTTACGAGTAAATTGTCAAATTATATTTACGAAAGAGGGGTTTTTATTTATGAAAAACAAAAAAGAAAAAAAGGTATTTACAAAAAATGAAGAAAAGGGTATAATAAGACTACAATATAACCTCTTTATTGCAAATAATAAAAATTTGCAAAGGAAGGGATTTTTTATGAAAGAAGCAAAAGAAATAGTAGTAAATGAACTAACAGAAGAATTAAATTGGAAAGAAAAATTAATTGTAAATGTATTTAATAAAACTTTTAATAAAGTTGTAAATTTAGTCAGAATAAATACTGTAAATAAAATGATAAGGTAATGCAATAATTAATGCAATAGAAAAAGTTTTATAGAGTTATTAGAAAATTGCAAAAGTTTAAAAAGGTTTAAAATATTAAGTATATGTTTGTTCCTAGCATTTAGAAATTTGTATAAATTATATAAAAATGGCTGGGAACACCAAGAAAAAGTAAGAAAATGGCTAGATGAAAAATTTTAATATTATAAAATGCGCTATTGGAAAGGAAAGCAAAAAATGCAAGAAAAATTCATGAAAGAAGCGTTAAAAGAAGCCAAAAAAGCATATGAAAAACTAGAAGTACCAGTAGGATGTGTAATAGTAAAAGATGGAAAAATAATAGCAAGAGGGCATAACTTAAAAGAAAGTAAAACAGACACAACAAAACATGCAGAAATAATAGCAATACAAAAAGCAAGTAAAAAATTACAATCATGGAGATTATTAGATTGTGAGATGTATGTAACATTAGAGCCATGTGCAATGTGTGCAGGAGCGATAATACAATCAAGAATAAAAAAAATATATTATGGAACACATGATTTAAAAACAGGAGCAATAGGTTCTGTTTTTAATTTACTAGAAGATTACACATTTAATCACAAAGTAGAATATGAATCAGGAGTGTTAGAAGAAGAATGTGAGCAAATACTAAAAGACTTTTTTAAAGACTTGCGATTAGCAAAGCAAAAGAAAAAAGAAGGGAATGTGATAAATAATGAAATTTGATATAAAAAGAATAACAAACAATAAATTTTTTCACATAGGGATTTTATTATTTATTATATTTATTGTAATATTTGCAGTTTGGATAACAAGTGTAAAATATGAAGTAGAAGGCGAAACAAATATGCCATATATACTTTCAAAAATATCAATAATAAGTTCAGCACAAGGAAATGATAAAGAAGAAAAAGTAGAAGGAAATCAATGGAATTTTACAATAGACCAGGATAATGATATATATTTATATGTAGACAAAAATCCAGAATACAATGAATCAGAAAAGAAAGAAACTATAAAAGAAATAAATATAGATAATATAGAAGTCAGTAAAGAAAATGAAAAAGGAACACTAAAAATATTTAGGCCAGATATTGAAAATCCAAATGCGATATTTTCTAATGTAGAAGAAAATATTACAAAAGACTTAAAATATGAAGTAGCAGAAAAAGCAGATATGAAAGAAATGAAAATCACAAATCAAGGTGGAATTATGGTTTTCCGCTGTAGTAATTGTGATATTGCAAATTATGTAGCAAATGATGAACAAATTAATCATAATGAATTATTAAAAAAGGCAAATATTTCTTTAGAAGATTTAAAAATAAATATCAAATTTGATATTTCAATAAAATTAGATTCTGGTAAAATATATAAAGCTTCAATTCCGTTAGAATTACCATTAGAAGATGTTATAGAAAATGGGACAGCATCAAAAGAATTTACGGATATGAGCAAATATGTTTTTAAAAGAATAAAAGAATAATGAAAAAGTACTTGCCAAAAATTATAAATCAGTATATAATACAGATGGTAAAGGATTTAATCTTTGTATAGAGAGTAATCCGACAGGAGCCTATGAACCTTGTCAGATCCGGAAGGAAGCAGCAATAAGTAGATACTTTTGTGTGGAGTGCTCTCTATAGAGAGATTAAGACCTTACCATTTTTGTTGTATAAAGGATGTGATAGGAGTGGGGTACACAGCTCTTTATAGAAAATTTAGACCAATGACTTTTGGAGAAATGGTTGGTCAAGAACATATAACAAGAACACTAAGAAATCAAATTATGGCTAATAGAGTAGGCCATGCATATTTGTTTAATGGAGGAAGAGGAACAGGAAAAACATCATCTGCAAAAATTTTGGCAAGAGCAATAAATTGCTTAAATCCAAAAGATGGAGAGCCATGTAATGAATGTGAAATCTGCAAAGCAGCAATAAATGGGTCTTTAACAGATATTGTAGAAATGGATGCAGCCTCTAATAATGGTGTTGAAGATGTTAGAAGTATAAGAGAAGAAGTAAATTTTTTACCAACAAAAGCAAAATATAGAGTATATATAATAGATGAGGTTCATATGCTTTCAATAGCAGCATTCAATGCACTATTAAAAACATTAGAAGAACCACCAGAACATGTAAAATTTATTTTAGCAACAACAGAACCACAAAAATTGCCAGCAACAATTTTATCAAGATGTCAAAGATTTGATTTTAAAAGAATATCAAATGAAGATATAATAAAAAGATTAAAAATTGTTTGCGAAGAAAGCAATATAGAAATAACAGAAGGAGCACTTCAAATTATAGCGGTTTTGTCAGAGGGAGCAATGAGAGATGCATTATCTATTTTGGAAAGATGCATACAAGATGGAGAAAACAAAATAGATGAAGATAAAATAAAAGATTTAGTAGGAATTCCTAAATTTGATTTTGTTAATAACATTGTAAAAGCTATAATTGAATATAATGTTGAAAACACAATACAAAGTACAAATGATATTTTAAATCAGGGAAAAGATTTAGATAATTTTTTATTTGAAATGATTAAATATGTAAAAGATATATTAGTATTCCAAAGTACAAAAAAATTAGATTTATATAATCAAAACGAATTAGAACAAATAAAAAATATATCTATTGAAGTTCCTAAAATGAGATTAGTACAATTAATATATCAATTGTCTGAATTACAAAGCAGGATAAAATGGTCTAATCAAAAGAGTGTAGTTTTCCAAGCAGAGATGATAAAATTATGTGCTAAGCCAGAAGAATTTACACAAGTACAACAAGTGGTTTATACAACTCAAGCTCCAGCAGGAGTTAGTCAAACAGTACAAATGCCTAGTAGTCAAGCAAATAGTGTTGTGGTAAATAATGTGCAGGCTAATAATTTAAGAACAAATAATACACAAAAAAATGTATCAATAAGACCAGAAATAAAAATAAAAGCATCAAGTGAAGGTATTGCTAAGGCATGGCCTAATATATTAGGAAGTTTAAAAAACAATGGAAGAATTGTTTTATATACAAATTTAATAAATACACAAGCAAAAGAAATAAATGATATGACAGTAGGTATTGAATTTTCAAAAGGTTTAACACCTTTTGGAAAAACAGTTTTAGAAAAACAAGAAAATGTAAAAGAATTAACTAAATTGGTTTCAATGGCTTGTGGCAAAGAAATGCATATTAAATATATAGACACATCAAATGCAGTGGTAACAAAACTTACGGCTGAGCAAAATTTACAAAATTTTGCAAATGATGCAAATATACCATTAAATATAATTGATTAAGCATAAAAAATTGTTTTCATATTTTAATAAAGTTCTTAAAATATGAAAGTAGAAAATGTCTAATTTATTAAAATATAAGTGAAAGGAATGTGATAAAAATGGCAAAAAGAGGTGGATTCCCAGGAGGTATGGGCGGATTCGGAGGAATGAATATAAATAATTTAATGAAAGAAGCTAAAAAAATGCAAGTAAGTATGGAAAAATCACAAGAAGAATTAGCTCAAAAAGAATTTGACGCAACTGCTGGAGGAGGAGCTATTAGTGTTAAAGTTTCAGGAGATAAAACTTTAAAAGAAATTAAAATTCAAAAAGATGTGGTTGATCCAGATGATGTAGAAATGCTAGAAGATTTAATTTTAACTTGTGTTAATGAAGCTTTAAGAAAAGTTGATTCTGCTCAAGCTGCTGAATTAGGTAAATTTAATATACCTGGTTTGATGTAATTTTAATTTTGATAATAGCAGGTTATTAAAGAATAAAAAATAACAGTGCACAAAAATCGTAAATGATATATGCTTTAGGGAAAGGGCGTGAATGGAATGTCATTATATTCACCATCAATAGAAAGACTAATAGAAAGTTTTGAAAGATTGCCTAGCATTGGTCATAAGACTGCTGCTAGACTTGCATTTTATATATTAAATTCAACAGAAGAAGAAACAAGCAAATTTGTAAATTCTATATTAGAGGCAAAGAAAAATTTGAAATATTGTAGTAAATGTTTTAATATTTCAGATACTGACCCATGTCCAATTTGCAGTAATCCAAAAAGAGATGCATCTTCTATATGTGTAGTTGAAGATGTAAGAGATATTGTGGCAATGGAAAAAACACATGAATTTAAAGGTGTATATCATGTTTTACATGGTTCTATTTCTCCTATGAATGGTGTGGGACCAGATGATATTAAAATTAAAGAATTACTTTCTAGACTTATGGATGGACAAGTTAAAGAAGTTATATTAGCTACAAATCCTAGAGTTGAGGGTGAAGCTACGGCTATGTATTTGTCTAAATTAATTAAGCCTTTAGGAATTAAGGTTACTAGAATTGCTCATGGAGTTCCTGTTGGAGGAGACTTGGAGTATACAGATGAAGTTACTTTGACTAAAGCACTAGAAGGTAGAAGAGAAATTTAATAATAAATTTGTTTTTAAAATTAGAGCAAATTTTAATAGATAAAAGAGCCAAACTTTTGGAAGTGAGGCTCTTTAAAATCTTTTAATAAGTGCTAAGGTTATTAATGTCTGCTTTTGTTCTAAATATTATGCTAGTGTTCTAATATAATTTCACAAATATTTTTAGTTGAAAAAGGTTTAGCTAAAATATTAGTATTTTGTTTCATAATTTTTAGTTTTTCTGGATTAGAAAAAAGTTGTTCAAAAATTACTTGAGGATTATCATCTTTTTTTATCCAAATAGCAATACCATTTTTTACAAGAAGTTCTGCATTTTCTTCTTCTTGACCAGGAAGAGGGTTAATAATAACCATTGGTAAATTACATGCTAAACTTTCTGAAGTTGTAAGACCACCTGGTTTTGTAACTACAAATTCACAGATATGCATTAATTCTGGAACTTGATTAGTAAAACCAAGTACACGCACATATTCTTGTTTGTTATATTTAGAAACAACTTCTTCAAAATGTTGTTTCATTTTTTCATTTTTACCAGCAACAGCAATAATAGAATAATTATTATTTATATTTTTTACTAGGGATTCAAAGATTTCTACGGTCCTAGCTTTTCCTAGACCAAATTCCCCACCACCAAAAAATAAAATGTTTTTTCTATTTTTAGACAGATTAAAATTTTCTAATATTTCTTGTTTATTAAAATCTAATAAAAATCTATTTGAAATAGGAATACCTGTAACAAATATTTTTTCTTCAGAAATATTTTGTGATATTAAATATGTTTTCATACCTTGATGAGCAACAAAATAATAATCAATATTATTACTACCAATTAGCCATTGACCATGTGGAGCAAAATCTGTCATTATTGTTGCTAATTTTGCATTTATTTTTCCTTTTCTTTTTAAATAACTACACATTTGACTTCCAAAAAAATGTGTTGAAATTATTATATCTGGTCGTTTTTCTCTTAATAATTTTAGCAATTTTATTGCAAAAAATTTATTTGTTCTACTTGATAAATGTGCTAATATTCCTTTTTGAGAATCTGCATATAATTTTCCCCATGCCCATGGCATTTTTTTTGTAATTTCTTTGTATGCTGTTGTTGTGATTTTTTCAATTCCTATATTTACATATTTCATGCAATCAATTAGTTCAACTTCAAAATTCGGATGTTCTGCTTTTAGACATGTTTCTAGTGACTTTGCTGCATTTAGGTGTCCACCTCCATATGATGCATAAAATATTATAATTTTCTTTTTATCTGTATCCATATTTTCCTCTCAATCTATGGTTATTACTATATAATATATTTTGTAAAAAAACAAGCAAATTAAAAAAATAATGTATATTTTTTTGAAAAAAATACAAAATATAGAAAGAGGTGATAATTTGAAAAAGATAAAAAAAATATTAATAAGTTTATTAGTAATAATGTTATTCACAGTATGTGGGTTATTTGTGGAAAACATATTTAAAAAAAGTAATAAAAAATATTCTAGTATAACATATGCAAAAAGTACGAACTCTACATCAGATGTACAATTAATGGCAAGAGCAATTAATGGAGAAGCAAGAGGAGAACCATACGAGGGACAAGTTGCAGTAGGAGCAGTTATATTAAACAGAGTAAAAAGTTCGCAGTTCCCTAATACGATAGCAGGAGTAATATATCAAAAAGGTGCTTTTACAGCAGTATCAGATGGACAAATAAATAAGCCAATAGCAGAAAATTCAACAGTATATAAAGCTGCTAGAGATGCAATGAATGGATGGGATCCAACAGGTGGATGTATATATTATTTTAATCCTGCAACAGCAACAAATAAATGGATATGGTCAAGGCCATTAGTAAAAACAATAGGTAAACACAGATTTTGCAAATAATAAAGAATGGATAAGCGGAAAATGGAGTTTTATAAAATTTACATTATAAAAAATTTCAATAAAGGAAAGGAATGAAAATTTATATGAATAAAATTCAAGATTGGGTAGATAGATTAAAAAAAGGGCATATGCTAAGTGTAATAGGAGTATTTTTGCTAATAATAATTATATTAGGAATATTATTATATCAAAAACAAGTACAAGCAAGACAAGTTTCAGAAGATACTTATAATATGGCATTTTATGAATTAGTAGATTATGTAGAAAATGTAGAAACATATTTGGCAAAATCATTAATATCAACAACACCACAACATGGAGCAGAAACACTAACAAGTTTATGGAGAGAAGCCAATATGGCACAGACATATTTATCAAGATTACCAATAGAGAGCCAGGAACTTGAAAAAACACAAAAGTTTTTAAATCAAGTAAGTGATTATAGTTATTCTTTATCACGCAAAAATATTTATGATGAAAGCTTAGGAGAAGAGGACTTGAAGAATCTAAAAGAATTACATGATTATAGTTTAGAACTAGAAAGTATTTTGAATCAATTATCAGAAGATATTAATTCAGGAAGAATTAAATGGGGAGAGTTAACCAAAAAAGGTAATGCAGCATTTGCACAACAAGTAAGTACAGAAAGTAAAGATGGATTTAGTAATCTAGAAGAGAATTTTCATGAGTATTCAGGATTAATTTATGATGGAGCATTTTCTGAACATTTGACTAATGAAGAGAAAAAAGGACTAACAGGAGAAAATATTGATGAAGAAAAAGCAAAACAAGTTGTAACACAATTAATTAATCAAGATAAAATAAAAGAGATTTCAAGTTTAGGATTATCAGAAAATGCAACAATTCCTTCTTACACATTTTCTGTCCAAACTAATGATGATAAAAATATAAGTGTTTCTATTTCTCAAAAAGGTGGACATGTAATTTATATGAATTATGATAGAGAAGTTACTTCTGAAATAATCTCACAAGATGATGCAGACAATATTGGAAAAAATTTTTTATCTAAACATGGCTTTGAAAATATGAAAGAAACATATTATTTAAAACAAAATGGAATAATGACTATAAATTATGCTTATAATCAAGATGGAGTTGTAATGTATCCAGATTTAATTAAAGTTAAAGTTGCTTTAGATAATGGAGAAGTTTTAGGTATTGAAACTACAGGATATTTAAATAATCATACTATAAGAGATATTTCAAAAATCAAAATTTCTAAAGAAGATGCTAAAAAAACTTTAAATAAACAACTTAATATAGAAAGTGAAGGAATGGCATATATTCCTACAGAATGGAAGACTGAAATTTTGTGTTATGAATTTAAAGGTAAAGTAGATAATACTGAATTTTTAGTATATATTAATGCAGAAAATGGTAGAGAAGAAGATATTTTAGTTATTAAAGATACTCCAAATGGGGTTCTAACAATGTAAAAAATAAGAACTATTAGTATTTTATACTAATAGTTCTATTAACAATGCACAGAAATTTGCTTTGCAAATTTCGTGCGCGAACAAATACGCGGACTTTAAAATGTTCTAATAAGTGCCAATGCTGTTAATGTCCGCTTTTGTTCTTTACCTTTTTAATGTCTTTTGTATACATCTTGAGAAAGCAAAGTAGAACTAACAACTTGACCATTTTGTTTTAGAATTTTGTAAGCTTGTGAATAGATTGCATTAGAAGTAGTACCAGTAACTCTGTTAGAAATAGTAACTTCATAATCATTATCAGTTTTCAAACCATAAATTTGAAAATTAGCAATACCATTTTGAACAGAGCAAATAATTTTAATAGGGTAGTCGCGGTTATTTTTAAATTTAAAATCAATTGAACCATAAACAACTGTAGCATCACGACTTGCAGGAGCATAAGAAGGAACAAATTGATGATTACTTCTTTCCACAATATCTAAATTGGCATAAACTACAGCATTATATAGTGTTGTAGTAATTTGGCAAATACCACCACCTAAACCATCAACAACTTTTCCACTAACATAAATAGGAGCTTCTTGATATCCAGCAGCAATAGTTCTTTCTCCAACAACTTTATTATAAGAAAAAGTCTCACCAGGCATTAAAACAGTACCATTTATTTTATTAGCAGCTAATCTTAAATTAGTTGTTCTTTTTTGATCTCTTGTAGAATAGCTTGTAGAGTATTGTGACAAAAGATTAGGAAAAGCTTCAGAGCCTAGCATATTTGTAGTAACACTTGGGTAAAGTACTTTTAGAGGAATTGCATATTCTTCTTTATCCTCTTGTAACATAGCTTTTGCTTCATCTATACTAATTGCAAAATCAACACCATTTTCACTTGGAAAAATTGCATAGGGATTTTGTGTAAAGTAAGCATCTTTGGCTTCAGAGTAAAGTTCTGAATGAATACTATCAATATCTAAAGCACTAGGTGATTTTTCTTCAGTAGAGATTTCTATTGAATTATTTTTTACATTTAAGTTTTGAATTTGTTCTATAATTTCAGAAGCAGTTTTATCAACATCAACAACGACTCCTGTTTCCCCTTTTGTCAAAATTAGATTAGAGCCTTCTATGTAATAACTACTTTCTTTTACTTTGTCAGGTAGTTTTCCAGAAATATCTTGTAATTGTTTTTTTAATGTATCTGTATCTAAAGATAATTTTAAAGAAAATTGTTTTCTTTGTAATTTTGTTTCTAATATTGTTAAATCATTTTGCAATAAATTGCCTGTTCTACCGACTTTGTAAGCATCATTTACAGCAGTTGTTGTATCAAATTGAATGTTTAATTCTTTTGTTGATATAGAAGTTTCATAATCATTATGTTTCAATGTTATTTCTTCAGGTATTTGACTTGTTATTATATTATTCATTTTTTTAACTGCATCTTCTTGTGTTAAATTTGATATATCATAATTTTGTATAAATATATTTGATATTATTTTGTTGCTTTTTGTGTTTACAATTGTAAAAGTTAAAAAGAAAATTAAAAATATTGCTAATATTATTGATGCTATTATTAAAATCACTTGTAATGCTGTAGTATGAGTTTGTTTAGGTTCTTCAGTTTGAGATATTTGCAAATATTCTTCTACAGGAGTAATTTTTTCACTATTATTTTTGCTTTCTGTTTCTTCTTTTATTGTAATATCTTCATTAACTATACTATTTGTTTTTTCTTGTTCAGTATTTTTTTCTATAGTTTCTTGCTCTATAACTTTTTCTGTATTTGCTATTATTTGATTTGGCATAGTTATTTTCATCCTTATATATATATTTAGATTTTTAGGTATCTATAAACCCATCTTTTATATTATAACATGATATATAATTTTTTGCTATTATTTTAAGAAAAAAATATAGATAAAGATGGTGATACATCTAAATATTTATATGAAGTAGCATATTTTGCATCAAACTAAAATGTTTTAATAAGTGCCAATGTTACTGATGTCCGCTTTTGTTCTATTCTAGGAAAGTTTTTTTAACTTCCTAGAATATAAAAAGGTATGTAATATAATTGTAACAAAAACTTAATGAATTTGAAAAAAATGTCAAAAAAAAACCTTCCCTAGGCTGAAAAAGTCTAAAAAATCAAACTGGCAAAAATTGATATTGATTTTATTTTTTAGATTATTGTATATTATATGTGAGAAAATAGTGATAAATGTATAATAAAAAAGGAAGGGATTTATTATGGAGAATTTAAAAATAAGAAAAGCAATGGCATTAATATTAATAATAACAATATTGATGATAAATTCACTAAATTTATTAAATGGAATAGTAGTGGCATATGATGAAAACCAGGAAGTGCAAGAAGATGATAGATTTAATAAATTAATTGAAAATATAGATACTGAGGTAAAACAAGAAGTTGTAAAATTTACTAAAGTGAATGAAAATAGTGTATTATTGCAGCAAAATGTAATGGTAAAATCTAATAATAGTGAACTTCCTAAAGAAAAAGAAGAAATAGAAGTAGTAGTTCCAGAATTAGATACAATAAAACCAAGCAATATAGCAGTAATTCACAATGGAAACTATTTAGAAAGTAAATATGATGCAGATACAAATAAGTTATCAATAGTAAATGAAACAAATGTAAATATTGAAGATAAAGCAACATATGGAAATGGTGAAGATTTGTATAAAATTATATATACATATGAAGGGCAAGTTGAAGTAAAAGAAAGAAGCCAAAATTTTGGAGTTAATGTAAAAACAAAATTTCATAAAAAAGAAGATGTTGTAGAAAAAAATATATCAGAAGATATAACAATTAAAGAAACACAAGAGTTTTTAACAGGAAATTTGAGTGGAACACAAGAATTGCCAAAACAATATTTTACAATAGAAACAGCTAAAAAAGCATATATAGAAGAAAACAATGTTTTAGAAATTGTAAATACACAAGATACTAAAGATATTTCTATAGAATTAGGGGAAACAAAATTTGTTGATACAAAAAATAAAGAAATAGAAGCATCAACATTTTTAGAAAGTACAAGTATAAATAAAGAGCAATTTAGAAAAATATTTGGAGAAGAAGCAAAATTAGAAGTAAATGAAATAGAAGGAGTAGAGGTAAAAGAAGAAGAAAACCAATTTGTAATAAACTACCCAGAAAATACAGAAAAAGCAAATTTAAAAATAACAGGAACACCAGTACAAGTTGGAGAATTAGAAATAAAAACAAAAAAATATTTTACAAACAGTAAAATAGAAAATAAGCAATTAGATAATTTTACAAAAATTCAAAATGTAGAAAAAGTAAATTATAGTGAAAAAACAAATCAAACTATATTTGAAACAAATATAGGAAAAGAAGAAGTAAAAGCAAATTTAGAAATAAATAAAACAGAGTTTTTAGCTACGGAAATCAATAATAATGTAGAAATGATAGCAACATTAGAATCAAAGGAAATATCAGACGCTTTATATAAAAATCCAGTAGTAAAAATAACATTTCCAAATCAAATAAAAAATGTAAATGTAAATTCTATAAATTTATTATATGATGACCAATTAAAAATAGTAAAAGCACAACAAAGTGTAAATGCAAATGGATGTATAGAAATATTGCTAACATTATCAGGAGCTCAAACAGATTACAAAAATGATACTGATAAAGATGCTCAAATAGTAGTAAGTGCAAATATTGAATTAAGCAAAAATGTACCATCATTTGAATCACAAATACAATTAGATATTACAAATGAAGGATATGATGTGAAATCAATCAATAAACAAGTTAAAGGAATAGCAAAATATGGACTATTTGCTTATTCTGAAACAAAAATTGATGAAAATAATGGAGTAGCAGCTCAAAGTGCAGAAAATAATAATGTAATTATGACTTATGATTCTCAAAAAGTAGAATTACAATGTGAGCAAGATAGCAAAAATGTAGAACGTAATATATCAGTTGTAAATAATAATGAATATGATATTGATAATGTAATTATAACAGGAAGTATAACTAAAAATGGAATTCAAATGTCATATTTAAACAATATAAAAGCAAACAAAGATGTTAAAATTTTATATTCAACAGAAGCGGAAGGAGAAAATTGGATAGAAAATGTTCAAGATTTTAACACTGTTCAAAGATATAAAATTGTTTTAGAAAAAATGCTTTCAAAAGAAGTTTTAAATATTACTTATAGTGTAAATATTCCAGCAAATTTAGCTGATGGAATAGATGGATATGTAAAAGAAGATATATCATATCAAATAAATGGACAAGATTTACAAGATAAAAATGAGGTGTTATTTAGTGTTCCTGCAAAGCAACAAGAAGCGGTAGTAGATAATGGTGCAGATACTAATGATACAGCAAATAGTACAACAGATAATATAATTACAACTACAGAAGATAATGTAAATAGTGACAAAATTGATGTAACTATAACAGCTAAATCTGGTTCACAAGAACTAAAAGATGGTGATGAAGTTTATAATGGACAAGCAATATCTTATATAGCAAAAATAACAAATAAATCAAATGAAACTTTAAAAAATGTATATTTAGCAGCAACTCAACAAAATGGAACATTATATAATATGAAAGTGTATAAAGTAAAGAATCCACATGATGAAGTAGTAGATAGTTATCAATATTCAGAAGATGAGAAGTGTAAACAATATGTATCTAACAAAATTGATATAGAGCCAAATGCAACAGTAGAATTACAGTATCAAGTAGGTGTAAAAGACAAAAAAGAAAATTCATCTTCAAATACACAAGGAACTGTAATAATAGGAGCAGATGATGGAATAAAAAATCAATATAAAACAATAAATAATGTAATAAAAGAAGCTAAAATTAAAGTATATGCTGTACCATATAGGTCAGAAGATGCAACATATACAGGAGCTGATACATATCCAATTGTTTTATATGTGCAAAACCTAACAAATACAGAATTAACAAATGTAAAAGTAAAAGCATATATGAGTGGAATGACATATATAGAAGGAAGTTTGATGGATGAAGAAACATCACAAGTAACACAAGTTTTAGATGATGAGATAACATTAAACGTTCCAAAATTAGAGGCATCGGGAATAGTACAAATACAACAAGATTTTCAATTACAAGATATGGATATACATCAAGAAAAGGCAAAATCAAGTATATATTTTACATCAGAATATAATAATAACATATATACAGCAAATACTATAGAGGTAAATTTGATACAAAAGAATTTAGGATTAAATGTTGATTTTAAAGGAAGTCAAACAAAGGAAACATTAACAACAGGTGATAAAGTTGATTTTACAACAACAATAAAAAGTGATAGTGCAATAGAAGGGGATATATCAATAGGTGTAACAATACCAAATGGATGTGTTATAGATAGTGCTTATGTAACAATAGATGGAAAAAGAGAAGAAATATCTGATATAAAAAACAATAAAGTAAACAAAAATTTGACAATAGGGAAAAACAGTGAAGTTGAACTAGTTGTAAAAACAACTGTAGACACCTCAAAAGCTACAGAAACAGACATTTCAGCAATTCTATATATTGATGCTCCAACAAATACAATACAAAAAGAAGTATCTTATAAGTTAGAAAATGTAAAAAATCCAGATGATAATAATGAAGATTTAGGACCAAATACAATTTCTGGAATGGCATGGATAGATACAAATGAAAATGGTGAAAGAGATGAAAACACAGGTATTCCAGGAATGAAAGTGAAATTAATTACATCTGAAGGAAAGCAAATTTATGAAACAATTACAGATGAAAATGGAAAATATAAATTTGAAAATGTAAAAAATGGAAAATATATTGTAGCATTTGAATATGATTCTAATGAATATTCATTGACAACATATCAAAAAGAAGATGTAGAAGATTATAAAAATTCAGATACAATTGCAGCAAAATCTAATGGAGAAAATTTAGCTATAACAAATTATATAGAAATTAAAGATGATTCATATACAAATATAGATTCAGGATTTATAAAAAATAAAAATTTTGATTTTAAATTAGATAAAGTAGTAACAAATATAACAATTGCTGATAACAAAGGAGAAAGCACAAAAACATTTAATAATAGTAAATTAGCTAAAGCAGAAATAAATGCAAAAACGTTAGAAAATACAGTATGTTATATAAATTACAAAATTATAGTAACAAATGAAGGAGAAATAGCAGGTAAAGTTAATGAAATAGTTGACTATTTACCATCTGAAATGTCTTTTGATAAAACACAAAATGCAGGATGGTATCAAAGCAATGATGGAAATATACATACAATGAGTTTAAAAGATGTTTTGATAAATCCAGGAGAAACAAAAGAAATAAATTTGATTTTAGCTAAAAAAATGAATAATAATAATTTAGGAACAATTGAAAATAAAGCAGAAATTTTAAGCTCAACAAATTCACAAAACTTAAAAGATACAGATAATGATGAAACAAGTTCTGCAAATGTTATTTTAAGTATTAAAACAGGTAGAGTGATAATTATTACAACTATTATAATAATAACATTAATAGGATTTGGAATAGGTGTTTTAAAAATTAGAAAGGAGGTAAAAGAATAATATGAAAATAAAAAGAAATATATTAATAAGTTTAATAATAGTGTTTTTTGCAATATTACTCTTTATACCTTCTAAAGTTTCAGCAATTAATGCACAACAATTAGATGCAAAAGATGGACATACAGATAGAGGCAAGAGACCAAACGCAATTGCTTCAATAGAAGATTTAGCACGTTTAGCAAAAACAAGTGATGAATTTTTTAGTGATGATATGTTTAATTTTATTCAAAAAAAGTTTACAACAACAAGAGAGAATAGACCAGAAGCGTATAACTTAGTAAATACATATTGTTCAGATGATAAACATGGAGATACGCGTGAAAATTATGCAACAGCAAGATATCAAATAACATCAATAATAGATATAAATCTAGATGGAAATGGATCTTGTGTGGTTCATTATACAGGAGGTAGAAGTTATGATCTTAATCAGGTTATAAATGGTACATATTGTAGAAATTATTTTTATCGTGTAGCATATGAGGCATATTTATATTCAAGAGTAAATGTTACGGATTCAGATCCAGCATCAGCAAAAAATACAGATAAAGCTGTTGGTGCAGCAAAAGAAAGAGTACAACAAACATTAAAAAGAGGTATTGATAATTTTGGGGCAAAGCATGGAGATTTAAGAAGAAAGATACTAAATGCGTGTGAATTACGTTCTACTAATGGATTTGATGGAACTAGTTATGCAGATACTATGTCAACAGCTTATGATGAAGCTGTTACTAAAGGAAAGGGTTTGAAATTCAAAGCTAGAATAATTGAATTAAAATCTGATTTGACAGATATTAAAGGAGGACAATATGCACAATCACAAATTGTCTTTAGAGGAGCAGTGGCTCAGAAAAATATAAAAATAAAAAAAGTAGATGCAGATAATACATCAAAAGGATTAGCAGGAGCAAAATTCAAATTTTACAATACTTCAGTTGGAAAATGGTTAGGTTCAAATAAAGTAGCAAATAAGAATGAAGCAGGTGCACATCAATTTACTACAGATGCTAATGGAGAAATAGCGATAAATGGAGCAACATGGGGACAATATCAAACAAAAGAAACAAAAGCACCAGCTAATTATGTAGCAACAAATACAGGAATGATAAATATATCGTCAACAACAGGTTCGGCAAGTTATAATTATGTAACAAATAAAAAAGCGACGATAGACTTAGGAATAATAAAACAAGATGCAACAAATACGAATATAAAGCTGAGTGGGGCAAAATTTACGGTAAAAAATACGGATAAAAATAAATGGGTAAATGCACAAAGTGGATTACAAGATACTCCGTATGAATTTACAACTAATTCTGAAGGGAAGATATATATAGGAGGAGTGCCTGATGGAAATTATAAGGCTTATGAAACAGTAGCACCAAAAGGATATCAGGTAACATATGCTAATGGTGTAACATTGAAAAAGAATGATTGGACCACATTAAATGATAATCCAGTGCTGGTAAGTATAGAAGGAACTGTATTCCTGGATGGAGGAGTAGGAAAAACCAATATCAGGAATGATATGTTTAATAATGGAGAAGGAATAAATGGAGTAAGAGTTGTATTAAAGAAAAATGGTAATATAGTTTCAGAAGTTTGTTCTGGATATGATAGTGATGGAAACTCAACAGGAGCAAATGGAAAATATAAATTTAATGGTAAGAATTTAGCAATAAAGCAAAATGAATTAAGTCAATACACAATTGAATTTGAGTATAATGGTATTAAATATCAAAGTGTAGTAAAAAATACGGCTGTAGCAGGTTCAAAAGCAAGTGAAAATTCATCAGGAAGAGATACATTTAATAATAATTTTTCTACAATAACTGCAAAAACGCAAATAAATGAAAATAATGTATCTAGTAATAATGCGAATGGAGGAAGTACAATAGATTATAAATATTCTCAATATCCAGATGAAGGAAGGTATGAGAGTAAAGTAATTTATAGTACAACTAAAAAGGATAAAAACTCAAAAGCATATAGTAGTGATTATTATGCAGATGATAAATATCATATGACTTCATATACAACAGAAGCAGGATATTATTTACAAAATCAAGCAATAAGTAATAACACAATATCAAATGTTAATTTTGGATTATATGAAAGAGATTTGCCAGATATGGCAATAAGAGACCAATTATATACAGCAGAAGTAGCACTAACAAGACAAGATTATGGAAAAACATATTCACATGTGTACAAATATAATAGAAATGATAATTTTGACATAAAAATTAGGACAAGTGATGCATATAATACAGCATTAATAAGAGAAATATATAGATCAGATGCAGAATATAACAAACAAAATCAAGGAGCATTAAAAGTATATTTAACATACAAAATTAATATAACAAACCAAAATACACAAATAAACACAACAGTAAACAATATAGTGAACTATTATGATAATTCATTAAGTATAGTAGGAACAGGAACAGGAGCAACAATAGACCAAGCAGCAGGAACAGTAACACTTAGTGGAAATATGCAAACATCAGGACAAGGAGTATACAACACAGAATATAATAAAGTAAACATTCTAACAAATGGTGCAAATGAAGTATTTGTAAAATATGAAGTATCACAAGATGTATTGAAAAATATGTTAAATGGAGATATAAAATTAGCAGCAAATGTTGTAGAAATCAATTCAACAACAGCAAAAAAAGACAATAAAGGATATACAGCAATAGATACAGATTCAGCAGTTGGAAATGCAGACCCAAGTAAAAGACTACAAAATGTAGAAGATGACTTAGCATGGGCACCAGAAGTTACAATGAAAATATCATCAGATGTCAGAACAACAAAAGGAATTGTATTTGAAGATGCAACATCAGAAGAATTTAAAGAAGGACAAGAAAGAAAAGGAGATGGAAAATACAATTCTTCGGAAGACAAAAAAGTAAGTGGAGTATCAGTAAAACTAATTGATGTAGGAGCAAATAAAGATTTAGGAAATGCAGCATATAATTACAATTCTAGTGGAGCAACAGAAATAACAGCAGTAACAAATAATGAAGGAGAATATCAACTATCAGGATTTTTACCAGGAAATTATATTGTAGTATATCAATATGGAAATGAGCAATATCCAGTACAACAATATCAAGCAACAATTTATAGTCAAGACAGAGAAAATGCAAATTATAAAAATAAAGACACATCATGGTATAAAAAAGACGTAGACACAAGATATTCAGATGCAATTGATGTATATGACAATAAAAACGAATATTATAAATTACCAAATGATGGCTCAAAAACAAGAACAGAGATAGAAAGAACATGGGCATCAGAAAATGACAATATGCAACATATAAAATATAATACAAGTATAAATAATGACTTAAAGATAGATGCATTTACACCATGTATGGATTTCCAATATGAAAAAGATGACATATTTACAGATAATGCAGATTCAGCAGCAAATGAAAATATGAAATATGATGTAAATAATATAGATTTTGGAATTGTAGAAAGAGCAAGATACAAAGTCAAAATAGATAATACAATAAACAAAATATTATTAAAATCAGCAGAAGGGAATACAATAAAAGAGGTAGTACCAAGTGATAATATGGATATATCAAATGTAAAATATATGCCATCTTCAGGAAGAGAAAGCAAAAACGTAGGAGCAGTAAAAGGATTTGTAGAATTAGAACTAGACTCAGAAATCTTACAAAGAGCAGACCTATTTGTAGAATATGGATTTAATGTAACAAATAAGAGTGAGTTAGAGTATAACACTAAAAACTATTATAGAAATGGAATAGCAGGAAGTGAAAATGACAAAGTAAAAGTAATAGTATCTAATATAATCAACTATGTAGACAATGAATTAACATTTGATACAGCAAATAGAATGTTAACAGACTCAACAGTTGCAAATGAGCAATATAAATGGTCAACAATAAATTGGGCAGATACACGCGATTGGTTGTCAGAAGATGTAAGAAATGCTTTAAAAACAGATGCAAATCAATCTAAATACACAACAATGTTAATAGGAAAAGGATTTGAGCAACAACAGTTAAAACCAACAGAAAGTGCGCAAATACCAGTAAAACTATTATTAGATAAATCATTAACTCCAACACAAGATGATATGAAATATAGTAACTGGGCAGAAATTGTTGAAGTAACAAAAACATGGGGAAGAGAGCTTTACAAGAGTGATACAAGTACAACATTTGGAGAAACACTAGGAAACTTTAACCCAGAAAAACCAAACCCAGAAAATCCAAACAGTGACAACCCAGGAAACAATAAAGAGCCAGATTTCCATTATCCAGAAGACATTATAATACATCCACCAACAGGTGCAGAAGATAATACTATAAAATACACAATAATAGGAATCACAGTTTTAGTAGTATTAGCAATAGGAATAACAACGGTAATCTTTGTAATAAAACGAAGAAAAAGCTAATGTTTTTGGGGCCGGACTCAAAAAACACTAATGCTTTTATGACAAGACTCAAAAAAATATTAAAAGTAGGGAGAAAAGTAAATTTTCTTCCTACTTTTTGTATCTAAAAAAGTTATCTTAATTTTCTAGAATATAAAAATAATAATTGATTTTTATAAAAAATTATATTAAAATAAGAAAAATTGACATATATTAAATAAAAAACATATTGATAAAAATTTTAGCAAAAAAGTATAAAAATATATTGTTACAAAAGGAAGGAATGAAACAATTATGAATAAAGAATTAAAAGTTAAAGACATTTTAGAAATAACAGGAGGAATACTTTTACAAGGAGACAAAGAAGCAGTTTGTGGAGAGTTTGCATATGATACTAGAAGAATGAATGAAAATGATGTATATATAGGATTAAAAGCAGACACAATAGATGGAAGTGAATACTGGGAAGAAGCATTTAAAAAGAATGGAAAAATTGTTATTATAAACAATATAAAAATAGATGTGAAGTTATTGCAAAAATGGCCAGACAGAACAATTATTGTAGTAGAAAATAGTTTAGAAGCATTGCAAAAAATAGCTGCATATAAAAGAAATTTGTATGGAAAAGATTTAAAAGTTATAGCAATAACAGGAAGTGTTGGAAAAACGAGTACAAAAGATATGGTAGCAAATGTAGTAGCACAAAAATATAAAACATTAAAAACAATGGGAAATTATAATAATCATATAGGATTGCCATTAACTTTATTACATTTAATAGATCAAGAAGTTGCAGTAGTTGAAATGGGAATGAATCACTTTGGAGAGATAGACTTACTTACTAATATTGCAAAGCCAGACATAGCAATTATAACAAATATAGGAACATCACATATAGGAAATTTAGGTTCAAGAGATAATATTTTAAAAGCAAAATTAGAAATATTAGATGGTATGAAAAATAAAGAAATAATTATAAATGAGGATAATGATAAACTTAATGAATGGCATAACAAAAATCTTGAAAATAAAATTTTAAAAATTCATTCTTTTGGAATAGAAAATAAAAGTGATGTTTGGGCAAGTGATATCAAGTTAAAAGAAAATGCAAGTGAATTTGTTTGTCATTTTATAAAAGAAGGAAAAGAGGAAACATTTTTTGTAAATGTACCAGTTGGAGGAATACATTTTATTTATAATTCATTATGTGCAACTCTTGTAGGAATTTTATTAGGGATAGAAAAAGAAAAAATAAAAAATGGAATAGAAACATTTGCTTTGACTGAAAAAAGAATGGAAGTCAAAAAATTAAAAGATGATATTACAGTTATTAATGATGCATATAATGCTAGTTACGAATCAATAAAAGCATCATTAAGCTCATTAGATGGATATAAGGAACACAGAAAAATAGCGGTCTTAGGAGATGTTTTTGAATTAGGTAATTTTGCAGAAGAAATGCATACAAAAATAGGTAAAGCAGTGTCAGATAGTAATGTTGATGTTTTAGTATGTAGTGGTGAAAATGCTAAATTTATTGCTGAAGAGGCAAATAAAAATAATGTAGACAACCAAAAACAAATTATTTATTTTGAAGATAAAAGCGAAATATTAAAGTATTTGATTGATAATACTAAATCAGGAGATGTCATTTTGTTTAAAGCATCTAATGGAATGAAATTTTTTGAATTATGTAATAAGTATGTACAAAGTGTTACAGAAAATCAAGATTAATGATATATTATTTGATGTGCTGATTAATGAGTTTATTAAAAGCAGATAAAAAATTGGAAAAACTATAGATTTTTTTCGATTTTATGATATAATAAGTGTACCAAATTTGTTATAGGATTCTATAATTGGAGGATGTTTAAAGTGTTTAAAGATTATTATGAAATATTAGGACTTGAAAATACAAGAGTATCAATAGATGAAATAAAATCAGCATATAGAAGTGCAGCGAAAAAGTATCATCCAGACTTAAATGTAGGAGATAGTTTTTCAGAAGACAAAATAAAAGAAATAAATGAAGCATATAGGACATTATCAGTACCATCAGCAAAAAGAAAATATGATAGAACATGGAATACATACCATGTGCGAAATAAGCAAAAAAAATTAAAAAGTAAAGAATCAATTTTTCAAATATTTCTAGGAAATGTGGATTCTAATTTTGAAGATGCAAAAGAACAAGAAACAATTAGAGGAGAAGATGTAGAAACAGAAATCCAAGTAGGATTAGAGGAAGCTTATTTTGGGACAGAAAAAAAGATAGCGTTAAAAGATGTAGAAGGAAAGAGCAAAGTTTTTTCTATAAATATACCAAAAGGAATAAAAAATGGTGAAAAAGTAAGATTAATAGGACAAGGAAAAAAAGGAAAAAATGGTGGAAAAAATGGTGATTTATATTTAAAAATTGATATTCAAGATAGTAAAAATTTTAGATTAGATGGACTTGACATATATACAGAATTATTGCTTACACCTTGGGAAGCAAGTTTAGGGACAAGAGTTAATATTCCAACAATAGAAAATGAAACAAAAGTATATATTCCACAAGGAATTCAAAGTGGAGAAAAATTAAGAATTACAAGTAAGGGTTATAAAGATAGAGAAGGTTCTAAAGGTGATTTAGTGGCAGAAGTAAAAATTGTAGTACCAAAAAATATATCAGAAGAAGAAAAATCTTTATATGAAAAATTACAACAAGTATCATCTTTTAATCCAAGAGAAAATAATATATCAAATTAAAAAATAATTAACATAAATTTTTTATTGACAAATGGCTTGTTTTTAGGTATAATATATAGTGGACATGCAAAAGACGAGCTATGTGTAAAATCATAGAAGAGGGGTGTCATAGAATGGATATGTGGCAAGGAAAACACTTTAGTATTACAGATCCTAAAGATGTTAGAACAGTAATATACCAAGTAAATAAAACAGAAAAAGAATTTTTAGCAGAATCTCCAAAATATACAATACAAAGATTGGATTTTACAGAAGAAATAAGAGGAGAAAATACTAGAAAAACATTTTATATAGATGATCCATCACAAGATGAGGATCAATTAGTTATTTTGTCTTTTGGAAAAGAAAGAGTAGTGGTAAATATGGCACTTTTAGATGGAAATAAAATATCTATTTCTAAAAAACCAATGCCACTAAAACTTGATAGTTTGTATACGGAGTCAGAAACTGAATACAAAGATTTCAGATATACTCCTAATTTAAAAAGGCCAATATGTATTATAGACCCAGAAACAACAGAAGAAGTGAAACCAGTTCTTTATTTTGACGAGAAAACAAATGAAGTAAAAGGTAAGTGTAAATTAAAACCATATAAATCTTATTTTGCCTTTGAAATTAGAGACAAAAAAGATTAATTAAGGAGGAAGTTTTAAATGGGAAATGCGGGCGCTCAGAAAGATGACAGCAAAATGAGAATACAAATTGTTTGTTCTATATTAGCAGAAGTGCAAAATGAATTAAAAGAAGGACAAAAGCCAGGAGATGCAACAAAAGTTCAAGCTATGGCTCAAAAAGATGATATAGCAGAACATATAGCACAAGAATTAATGCAAACAGTTGCAAGAGATAATGAATGTAGATATGATGCAGAAACAGGTTTAGCAGTTAGAATTGTTGATGGACAAGTAATAAAAGCAGATGTAGAACAATTCAAAAAAATCGATCAACATCGTAGAAATACAGGAAGACCAATAAAAACAGAAAATATGACAGAAAGAGACATATAGTAATTTAAACAAAAGAGTAGGTGAAGATTATGAACTACAAAATGCAAGGAGCATTAAAAAAGAATAGAAAAAAAATAACAATAGGTGCCATACTATGGATTCTTTTAGCCATAGTATTTGTTGCACCTTTTTCGTATTCAATATTCCAAGCAAAACAAGGAGAAACTTTTGACTTGGCATTATTTTTTACAAATTTTATAAAAAATATAATTCAACCATTTGCAACTTTAGGAAATATATTTTCAAAAGGAGCAGCAGGCAATTTCCTATCCACATTAGTAGGATTTACAATTATTTATGGAATAGCATTAACAATAGGAATAGTAAAATCAGCACCAAAACATGAATATTCTGATATAGAACATGGTTCAAGTGATTGGAGTCAACATGGGGAACAATATAGTATATTAGACAAAAATAAAGGTATTATATTAGCAGAAAATAACTATTTACCAGTTGATAAAAGAGGAAATGTAAATGTATTGGTAGTCGGAGGTTCAGGTTCAGGTAAATCTGCATCATATTCAATACCAAATGCATATCAAATGTTAGGTTCTTATGTTTTTACTGATCCAAAAGGTGAATTATATGATAAAACAGCTGGATATTTGCGAGATCATGGTTATAAAATAAAAGTATTAAATTTAGTAAGACCTCAATTTAGTGATGGATATAACCCATTAATGCATATATCATCAGAAATAGATGTAGATGTTATTGCGAATACTATAATTAGAGGGCAAAAAACAGATGGTGGAAGTTCAGAGCCATTTTGGGACGATTCAGCAGAAATGTTACTAAAGGCTTTAATTTATTATTTGCTAGCAACAAGACCAAAAGAAGAGCAAAATTTGGCTAGTTGTGCAGAATTGGTTAGAGCAGCAAATTCAAATGGTGGAAGCAATTTATTAACAGAATTAATTAGTGCTTTACCATATGACCATCCAGCTAGAATGTATTATAAATCTATTGAAATTGCACCAGAAAAAACATATAGTTCTATATTGAGTACATTGCAATCAAAATTAGGTAAGTTTGATTCTAAAGAAATTGCAGAATTGACTTCAACTGATACAATAGATTTTGAAGATATAGGAAATCAAAAAACAGCAGTTTATGTAATATCATCTGATACACATACAGCATATGACTTTTTATTGACAATATTTTTCTCTCAAATGATTCAACAATTATATGATTATGCTGATCAAAATGGTGGAGCTTTAAAAGAACAGACATTTTTTATATTAGATGAGTTTGCTAATATTGGAAAAATACCCGATTTCGACAAAAAAATATCAACATCAAGAAGTAGAAAAATATCTTTTAGCGTAATTTTGCAAAATGTTGACCAGTTGGAAGCAGTTTATGAAAAATCTTATGAAACTATAATGGGTAACTGTGATACTCACTTGTTCCTAGGAAGTAACTCTTTTAAAACTGTTGAATATTTTTCAAAACAATTAGGAGAAAAAACAATTGAAAGAGATAGTGTATCTGTAAGCAAGGATAAACAAAATCATAAAACAGGAAAGAGTATTTCTGATCAGGTTATGGCTAGGGCTTTGATGACTCCAGATGAGTTGCGTAGAATGGATATAGATCAATGTATAATTTTTGTAAAGGGTCTAAAACCTGTTAAGGCTCCGAAATTTTATTATTTTAAACATCCAATGGCAAAAGAGTTGGCTCGTCATGAAATTAGCCATAATGACATTGGTGAAATTCATAGAGGTAATTGGAGAAAATATAATCCGTATAATCCATATGTTCCAGAGGATGAGGCTAAACAAGTTGAGAATTTGAAGGTTGATTCTTTGGATGATTTGTTTGATGATGAGGAGTTTGCAGATAATAATGATTCTAAAATTACTTCTAAACCTGTTGTTGATAATACTCCTCAAGTTCCTGCTTTTGAGGATTTAGAGGAAAAGGTTCCTGTTGGAGTGACTGCTAATTCTAATTCTTCTAGTACTTCTTCTTTGGAGGATTTTGAGGATGATGCGCCTGTTCTTCCTCAGGATGATGAGTATGATTTACAAAAAGAACTTGAGGCTAAATTTGATGAGTTGTTTGGGCCTCTTGATGAATAGAAAAAAAGTAGAATTTTAAAAAATTCTACTTTTTTCTTGACTTTTAAAATATATGTGATACAATACAAATGTTCGCATACTAAAGATAGGAGGTTACAAGATTATTATGAAATTTGTACATATTGCAGATATGCATTTTGATAGTCCGTTTGTGAATTTGGCTGATAGAGAAGGCTTTGGAGATATTAGGAGATTAGATCAAAGAAAGGCTTTAAAAAAAGTTATAAATTATATTAAAGAAAATAAAATACCATATTTATTTATATCAGGGGATTTATATGAAAATCAATATATAAAAAAATCAACAATTGAATATATAAATAGTTTGTTTGGAGAGATACCAGATACTCAAATTTTTATATCACCTGGTAATCATGATCCATATTTAAAAAATTCATATTATAATCAGTATAAATGGAATAAAAATGTAAAAATTTTTGGTTCTAAAATAGAAAAAGTTTCAATGGATGATGTTGATATTTATGGATTTGGCTTTAATGATTTTTATTGTAATGGTTGTGATATAGAAAATTTGAATATAGATAATCCAGAGAAATTGAATATTTTAGTAATTCATGGAACATTGAATGGGGCTATATTGCAAGAAAAAAATTATAATCCTATTTCAGAAAGAGTTTTGAGACAAAAAGGTTTTGATTATGTTGCATTAGGTCATATACATAAAACAAATTATGATATTGATGCTCAATTTTTATCAAACAATTATGGTAATTTTGAAAAGGAAAAAATTATATATCCAGGTTCTACAGTTTCTATGGGCTTTGATGAGCTAGGGAAACATGGAATGGTAGTTGGAGAGATTCAAAAGAATGGAAAATGTAATTTGGATTTTATTCAAATTGATGATAAAGAATTTGTAGAAAAACAAATTGATGTAACAAATATTTTATCAAAAGAAGAGTTAATAGAAAAAATAAATGAGCAATTGATTTTAGAAAATGAGTTTGTAAAAATAATATTAATAGGAAAAAGAAATTTTGAAATAGAAACTTATGAACTATACAAAATGATTCAAAATCAAAGAATTATAAAAATTAAAGATAAAACTCAAATTAATTTTAATTTAGAGCAGATAGCTAATCAAAATACATTAAAGGGATTATTTGCAAAAGAAATATATGAAAAAATGCAATTAGAAAATATAACAGAGCAAGAAAAAGAAATTATGGAAAAGGCAGTAGAAGTAGTTTTTGAAGCACTTAAATAAATTTAACAAAAGAATTATAAAGGAGGGCAGTTATGAAAATACAACAATTAAATATACATTCATATGGAAAAATAAAAGATAAAGAAATAAAATTTGGAGATAATATAAATATAATATTTGGAAAAAATGAATCTGGAAAATCTACAATAATGCATTATATAGTAAATAGTTTTTATGGTACAAGTAAAAACAAAAAAAGTAGAGAATTATCAGATTATGATAAATATCTTCCATGGTCAAGTGATGATTTTTCTGGTAGACTTTCTTATAAATTAGATAATGGTGAAAAATTTGAAATATATAGAGATTTTAATAAGAAAAATCCAAAAATATATAATGAATTAAAAGAAGATATATCAAATAAATTTAATATTGATAAATCTTTAGGAAATCAATTTTTTTATGAACAGACTAAAGTTGATGAAGATTTGTTTTTATCTACAGTTGTTTCTAATCAACAAGAAGTTAAGTTAGGAAAAACAGAACAAGGTGTATTAATTCAAAAAATTGCAAATTTAGTTGGAACAGGGGATGATAATACATCTTTTAGAATAGCAATGGATAGAATAAATAGGAGACAATTAGATGAAATAGGGACATCAAGGTCTAGGGAAAAGCCAATTAATATAATTCAGAAAAAATTAACTGATTTACAAGAAGAAAAAAATGTTTTAGAAAAATATAAAAATTCACAATATGAAATAGAAGAAAAAATTTTGAATAAAAAAGAAGAAATTTCTGATTTAGAATCAGAAATGCAAATGTATAAAGACATAAAAAATGTTTTAGAAAATTTAAAAAGTGAACAAGAAAAAATAAATTTACAAAAACAATTAAAAAGCAGCAATTCAGCTAAAATCAGCGAATATGACTTTAATATAGATAAAATTCAAGAAGAAAATAAAAATTTAATTTTAGAGTTTTTTGAAAATAAAAGAGTAAAAAAAGAAAAAAATGATTTTACATTTTTTGTAAGTATTTTTGTTTTAATATTAATAAATATTTTGCAATTTGTTTTTCTAAAAAATGCAATCGTTAAAATTTCAATTTGTTGTATTTTACTTGTTATCACACTAGTTTCAATTTTTGCTTATTTCCGTAGAAAAAAACAGAATGAAGAAGCAATAAAAAAATATAATGAAAAACAGAAAAAGGCAGAAATAATAAAAGAAAAGATAAATTTGATAGAAGATGAAATAAAAAAACTAGAAAGAGAAAATAATAATATAGAAAAAAATATTAAAAGTATCGAAGAAAAAATTGAAGAGGAAAAAAGAAAAAAATTAGATTTT
>ENA-ORUQ01000222-ORUQ01000222.1-human-gut-metagenome-genome-assembly--contig:-NODE-222-length-67020-cov-7.206317_pt1 | contig 67020 bp, 52 predicted proteins | sample MGYA00242081_ERZ509211 | MGnify/ENA primary metagenome ERZ509211 (study PRJEB26280, sample SAMEA2338785) | human gut metagenome | biome: human gut; feature: human-associated habitat; material: faeces...
TTCGTGAAATGTACCATTATGCCGCATTGATTCATTCCAGAGATTGATATTGTTCAGAATTGTGTTTCTGATAAAAGGAGGTATCTACACAAATAATGTACCCCCCCTTTGCGGCAAAGATTCTTGTGAAACAACCAATTTGGTCATTCCCGCTGCATTGCGCTTGTCCCAGGGGTGCACGATTTGTGTAGATACCCTACATTATTTGTGTAGGGTGTGTTTTGAGAGACCTCTTTTTAAAGGCGTATTATATTCGTGAAATGTACCATTATGCCGCATTGATTCATTCCAGAGATTGATATTGTTCGGATTTATGTTTCTGATAAAAGGAGGTATCTACACAAATAATGTACCCCCCTTCGCGGCAAAGATTCTTGCGAAACGACCAATTTGGTCATTCCTGCTGCATTGCGCTTGCCCCAGGGGTGCACGATTTGTGTAGATACCCTACATCATTTGTGTAGGGTGTGTTTTGAGAGATCTCTTTTTAAAGGCATATTATATTCGTGAAATGTACCATTATGCCACATTGATTCATTCCAGAGATTGATATTGTTCGGATTTATGTTTCTGATAAAAGGAGGTATCTACACAAATAATGTACCCCCTTCGCGCCATATGAGCTGCGCAGAGAAACGACAATTATCAAAGTTGGACATTGGTGCTATATCCGGAAACTGGTTGAATGTGCAAAAAAAGATAAAATGTTCAACTTGGTCATTCATGGTATTTTTGTTTTTTGCATCTATCAAACAGCCAAAATCGGTGCTTATCATTCATCGTTTTTACTCGTCATATAAGTATCAAAATCCGTATAATGCAGTGAATATTGGTCGTTTTTTCGTTCCATAAGTTGATATCCTCTATAAATGTTAAAATATTCACAATATTATGCTTATAGCAACATAATATCAATGTTTACCGCAATATGTTGTACTCACCAAATCTGACCATTTGCATATCTTGCGATATTGCGATTTTCTGTGCGAATTTGATAGTAACCGCCAACTTTACACTGATTCCACCCGCAAAAAATTTTTTTTGGATTTTACCCCTACATTATTTGTGTAGATACCCTGCACGATTTGTGTAGATACCCTACATCATTTGTGTAGATACCCTACATTATTTGTGTAGATACTAAATACCGACACGCGCAAAATAAGAACAATTCATTCATATATGCGCTAATACAACAAAGATAAATGCGGTTTTCCGTACAAAAACACACGTTTCCCGAATCCGTCGAATTCATCAGATTTTCGGGCTCTTGACGGCTTTAAAAAAAAGTTGTAAATTACAGACGTGAATCAAAAATTCCATTGCGTTTATGAGGTATTTAGGAAAATACACAAGAAAGGAGGAGAAGTCAGTTTATGGACAAGCGGATTCTGAAAGAAGTGCGGACAACCGGTTTCTCATACTTACGTATACCCAAGGGTATGCTGGGTGATGCTGGCCATGCGCTGCAGTTAAACACTGACGCGATCCTGCTATATGCAATGCTCCTTGACCGAGCACGCTCGGCATCCTATGCCGGCCATCAGATTGATAGCACAGGTCGCGTTTATATATACTTCACACAAGATTCCATACAGAAGATCACTGGCTGGTCAGCAGGAAAGATACGCAAAGCGTTTACCGCTCTGTCGTCTGCTAGCCTGATCGCAGTTGAGCGACAGAGATGTGCAGCCAATCACATGAAGCGTGCGCATAAGATCTATGTCCGTATCTGGACCGATAGTAGCGTTGATAACGGCTATGCCTCTTTCCCTTTTGTCATGCCAGCAACTCTTCACTACATGGCGTCATGGCATTACTATGTGCTGCCCAGCTCTTTATTGGCTGACGGCAATATCAGCAGCAAGGCTGTCTGCCTGTATGCAATTCTCCTCGATGAGATCCACCGCAACGTGCGATATGGCAGAGGCAGTTGCATCGACAAAGCGGACCAGCCTTATTGCACTATACCAAACGGCGATATGGCGAAGTTTCTTTCGTGCAGCAAGCGTACGATCACGTCTTTGCTCAAGCAAATGCAGGATTCTAAATGGATCCGTATTGTGCGCACGCAGTATGATTCATATCCCCATATTTACCTTTACGACTACATGTCGCAGGAAGAAACCGTTTCCAACGATGCTCCCGCTGATGAGGATATACCTTCGCCGTTCAGCGCACCAGCTGCGCCTGAACATACTACGCCCCAGACACCTCTCAGCACTAAGTTGCATCAGGTGCCAGGCACCAATGTCTTTATTCTGCCGATCATTCTGTCCTCCGCTACATCGGAAGCAGACATCTCTACTCTCGTAGACACACTATCAAAAGTCATCGCACCGATCACAGGTGCCACCATTACGCCGCCCGAAGCAGATACTGCCGAGCGGCGAATCGCAACCCCAGCCCACGCAGAAAAAGACAGTAGCAACGGCAGCGTTGAAGTACCCGACACGCAAAAAACAGCTGAAACCCCAAGCAAAAACGAGAGTACCCCCACGAAAAATTCGTCGGTATATCAGCATGTTAATCATGCTTTTTCCAACTCTCCGTTTATACAGCATCGTTTCGACGAAGCTCGCAACAAACTCACAACACCGCTTTCGAATCAGCCATTTGCAGATCGGAGCAACAGTTACCAACAAGCTGTAAACATGGTTCAGCAGCAAGTGTCTTATGACGCTCTATGCAGAGATATAACGCTCATGGCCACTAATGAAAACCAGAAAAAGCAGCAGCTAGATATAGCGGCGCACCTGGTTAATATCATGGCTAAAGACTATTGCTCTCAACAGACACGAATCCGATATGGTGATACAACAGTGCCACGCACGCAGGTACTCTCAGCCTATGCTCAATGCAGCAAAGCAGTGCTGTTTTCACTTATTCAGAAACTATCTTCTATGCCATCTATTCGCAAAAAAACAGCGTATTACCATCGCAGCTTGCTCTCAGCAGCAGACACGCACAGCGGCTCCGGTTACCACTACACCAAAGCCATAGAAGCGCGATATGCTGCTCTCAAAGAGCAAGATGTCGTATAGCGGCAGGACTGCACCTTGATAATCCCTATATAGCGACCATAGACCTGACATGCGTCAGATACCACGCACAAGGTCCTCATCCCCCTTCCCATCTTCTGTCGATATTGGGAAAACAGCATCATTTCACATGGGTATTATTATCTTACATAGGTATCATATACCAAATAATCCCTGAAATAATGCGAACCACCACGGCGCCCAACTCTCACCCTACGTTTGTAGAAATTAGCCGGTGCCACAGATTATTTCTTCTTCTCCAGGCAAAAGTCTGGTAAATAAAAAGAAATAAAAAAGAAATGAAAATGAATACAGAAAAAGTCACATGCACACATGCAAAAAAATGTGACAAAAAAAATAATATGTCCCCAAAAGACAGAAGATGGGAATCGAAGGACATCGGAAATATGAGTGAACGGTGTGCCGCGCAGGCAAACGCCCCGCCGGCCGGCAGCGGATGAGTATCCAGAGCAACGTCCCCCGCCCTCCCCCGGAGCGGAAAGCGAACGAAAACGGAGGGTTAGGGGGCGATGGCGAGGTGGTTCGCATTATTTCAGGGATTATTTGGGAAGTATTGACGGGGTGTGGTTATTGGTTTCGGTGGCGTTTTTCCGATTTACTTGTAAGTTTGCTTTCATGTATTTACAAGTAACTTTCAAGTAGCTTAGTAGGTGTGGCCACTTTTAAGATTTTTTTCGGATGAGGGCGTCCAGATGGATCGCTTTGCTTTTGCATTGTGCTCGTGAGTTTGAAGCGAGCTATCTGAGGACATGGACGGAGTGCTGCATAGGAAGTTGTCTCTTTGTTCCCTGATGAGTTTCCGCAAAACTCGCGTTTGCGTTTCCTGGAGAATAGACTATGATATACACAAATATAATCGTCGAATGCCTTCGCTTTGTCGAAGAAGTGCATCATGGCCAATACGATAAACTCGGTGTGCCTTATGTGCTTCACCCTGTTGCGGTGGCGGAGCATATGACCACGGAGAATGAAATCCTCGTGGCCTTGCTGCATGATGTTGTCGAAGACACTTCCGTTACACTCGATGACTTGCGCGACCGAGGATATTCGGATGAGGTCGTTGCTGCTGTTGATATTTTGACCCGCAGGAGCGGCGAACCTTATTCGACATATATTGAGCGCGTTTCTACCTCTGAGCTTGCGCGACGCGTTAAGCTGGCAGATCTCCGGCACAACTTACAACCTGATCGTGTGAAGCTGCTGGGGAATGACACACTCGTGAAGCGTTACGAAAAAGCGCTGCGTCAGTTGTCATCCGTTGGAATGCAGTAGTATTACCGCATGGCGAAGAACTCATCCGTAGAGTGGTGACTGGTAGCTTGGCTCTCGTAATTTGGGTTAAGTTGTTTTGAGTTTGGTTTAAGCCCGCCTCTTCTATTCCCCACCGAGAGAGTTTATTTCCCGAGATGGATGCTGTGCGGATGAGAGAGTATCCGGTTATGCCAGTAATGGTAGCCACCGTCAAGAAAAGCAGGGCAACTAAAGAATTAGTCCATGTAATCCTGCACGGGAAAAGTCTAACTACTCATCTACAGGGAAAGATAGAACATTCTTGCAAGCAGACGGATAAAGAAATTATTGCCGCATATGCTGCGTCAAATGGAGAGTCAATAAACGCTTTTCTAAATCGACGCATCTAGAAAATGTGAATAAATTTCGACTGAACGCATCCCGCCCCCCAAGGCCTTGCTGCTGAGATGTGTAGCAATCATTCCAAAGGAACTTACTCCTTTAGGACAACAAGCGGGGATCCTCGGACATTCAATGACCAAGTAATTCACGAGAGAAGACAGTTAAGAGAGAAACGTTTGCCAAACATTAGATATATTGAGAAAGGCGCCTAATTTGCAGCTTTTTTTTCCTTGCAATATCTTGTCGAAAAAACATAACGCCAACATAACATGGATGATAAAAATGCAAATATCATCGATTAAATGCGAAATTGAGATCATTTACAATATGAACTCAATTTTGCTTATTTTATATCCCTCTATGGATTGTTGTGGAAAAAATATATTGCTTGCATAATAAATCAGTTAGTGATATAATAGTTTCGTAATCGCAAAGGAGCCAGAACACGGTTCGCATGCAATGTAGGCAGTGGGTTCAGAGCCCTGGCGAACCTCAATCCACGTATCACAATGGTCTCGGTGTTTCCTTCTCAATGATTCGAGGGAAAGCGGCTTGCAACGCAGCGTGGGCTCCTCTTGTGGGGGTGTCGCCAAGCGGTAAGGCATCGGCCTTTGACGCCGACATTCGCTGGTTCGAATCCAGCCATCCCTGCCACGGCCGCTAAAAACTGCTGCTTTTGTGGTTGCGTACATATAGGCAGTGTGACAATCTAAGTGGTCTCCCCATTTATAGCACCGGTGAGTATGGACTCGCCGGTATATGCGGGCGTAGTCTTAATGTAAGACACCGATGGCATGTCGGAAATATGGGTTCATCCCCCATCGCTCGCTCCCCTAAAATTTCGGCATATCGTATCCTCAATACGAAGGCCCGTCGTGCATAAGACGTTAAAGATGCAACCGGTCGAGCATAAGACCTCACCGACAGGTGGTAAAAAAGTGCACACTCTAAGCGCCTTATCTTGGAGTGGATGACCAATCCCCGGCGAGATTTAGCCGGGATATGCGGATGTAGTTCAATGGTAGAATGTCAGCCTTCCAAGCTGAACACGCGGGTTCGATTCCCGTCATCCGCTCCATGGAGACTTTCGTCTCGTTTTCTGTATGGGGGTGTACCCAAGTGGTTGAAGGGTCCGGTCCTGAAAACCGGAAGGACGGTAATCGTCGCAAGAGTTCGAATCTCTTCGCTCCCGCCATCAATCGAGGTGTAGCTCAGCTGGTAGAGTGCTTGTTTTGGGAACAAGATGCCGCAGGTTCGAGCCCTGTCACTTCGACCATGGCCTGCTCTAAGCAGCCAGAAATGTTTCGTTTCCTTATCCCAATGTACAGCCTCCGAGGGGCGGCAAGGTTAAGCCCCTCATCCACATGCTAGTGTAGCTCAGCTGGTAGAGCAGCTGATTTGTAATCAGCAGGTCGGGGGTTCGAGTCCGTCCACTAGCTCCAACCACAATCCCATTAGACAGGGGGGAAAATTATGCCTAAAGGCTGCAGAATCCATAGAGTCCCTTGGACAGAAGATGAAGATCATATCTTGCAGGAGTATTACCCGAAAGAAGGCGGTTTAGTGTGCCATCGTCTGCCGGGTCGTACGAGAAATGCTTGTAAGAACCGCGCTCAGTACATACGCTTGCAACCGTATGAAGAGCATAAGCTCTCACGCTGGACAGAAGAAGAGGAGGCTATCCTCAAGGAATACTATCCTACGGAAAGAGAGGCTGTACATCTTCGCCTCCCCGGCCGAACAGCATCCGCTTGCCAGCATCGTGCAGTCAGCATGAAACTTAAATTGCAGGATCCCTCTATTACCTCATGGACTGAAGAAGAAGATCAGATTATGCGGGAGCATTATCCGAAAGAAGGCGCACGTGTGCAGAAGCGTTTAGTGAAAAGAACAAAAGATGCTTGCAAAACTCGCGCAAAAACACTGGGCCTCAGATTTTCGAAGAAGTAGATATAAAACATAAAGATAAAAACTCGACATGGGCCTTTAGCTCAGATGGTCAGAGCCGTCGGCTCATAACCGATAGGTCGCGGGTTCGATGCCTGCAAGGCCCACCATCGCGCTAATAGCGCGAACTTTTTCCATTTTATTCAACCGAAGAAGGTGCAGGATATTCCCGTTGTCCTGCACCTTCTTCACTTATAAACAAGAGGCAGCTTCTATTAAGAAACTGCCTCTTGTTTTATTTATGGAATTGTTTTTAACTTACTCGTTAATCTTGACGTCAGCAATCATCTTCTTGAGATTCTTTGAAACCTTAAACTTAAGCACGGTAGCCTGCGGAATAATCATCGTTTCGCCATTACGAGGATTATGGCCTTCCTTTTCCGGACGCACAGAGAGAGAAAATGTACCGATCTCCGGAAGCGCGACGTCGTTGCCAGCCATAAGCTGCTCGCCGATTACAGCCATTACTGCGTCCAGAGCCTTCGTGGCTACGGCCTTGGGCATGTCCATTTCCTTTGCGACATGGGCTACAAAATCGGTTTTCGTAATTTTCAAGGGAAATCATCCTTTCAAGTTGATTTTTAATATAACCACAATATGGATATAACAAGGAAATATTGCATATTAAAGCATTTATATACTCTGTATTGTTTATATAGATTATATCATATAATATTGCAAAAAGAAAGACTTAATTAAAATAAATACGCGAATAATTGAAAATAAAGTGTGAACAAACACGTTATACATGTTGAATTAAATCTAATAATGATATATATTATAGATAATAGTTAAGCTATATATTACGCATAAGGTATATATCGTATTTAAGATATAAGGCATATACGATATAGATTTTATAATAGGGGAAATTAAAATGGCACGTAAGAAAAGTCTGATTAAGCATACGCAAATCAACCTGAGTATTCCTGTCGCATGGAAAGAACAATTGGAAAATCTTTCGCGCATTTACTCTGTAGAAGAGAATAAAACCATTACGGTCTCTGACCTGATTCGAAGAGGGCTCAAAGAAAAGTTTCAGCTGGAGGACTGCAACGATGATACTCAATGATGGAATTCAAATATATCCAGAATGCAGCATGCAGTATCGTTTGGTGTGGTGTCCTCGGTTCAGTTCTGAAATATGGGGCAAAGATTTTGTACCCGGCATCACCGGCATTATAAATGATATATGCGCCCAATATCGATATTCGGTAAAAGAGTTGCAAATTGATAAGAAATACATCTTAGTTGTGGTGATTTGCAAACCTACTGTTGCCCCAAGTGATATTCTCAAGACGCTTATGGCGATGAGCACAATAGCACTCATAAGAAAATACTCTTCCCTCAGGATCTTCTACGCAAAGAACGGTTCCCTTTGGGATAAAAAGTGCATGTTGTCTACAGTGGGCCGAGTCAACAAGGGGATAATGGAAGGCTTTTTGGATAACTGGCTCAAGCAAAAGACATAAGAGTAAGGCAGGTGTTTTCTGATGACAATGACATGTGAGGAGTTTAATGCCATGATGGCGAAGAACCCTCAGCTGCGAGTACGCGATCTGAACACCCATAAGAAAAAGAAAACACCTGCGACAGCAGTTTCTCCTGTACCGAAGCTGCCTTCAGCTTCGAAGTATTGGAACGTTAAGGTGTATGTACAGGAAAAGGGTGTATCCCCCAAGAGGCCTGATCCGGATATGGGTCGCATTTTGGAGAAGTACGATAGCTTGAAGGAGTATTCCCGTTATAGAGAGCTTTTGCTCTTACAGCGCTCGGGCGATATCTCAGAACTAAAACGACAGGATAATATCATTATCCAAGAATCGTTCGTCTATAACGGAGAGAAAATACAGGCCATTACATACAAGGCTGACTTTTCTTATATCCGGGATGGTAAGCGAGTTATAGAAGATGTTAAAGGCTATGATGAAAAGAGAGAACGGTATCTTACAACAAAGGATTTCGTTCTAAAATGGAAGCTGCTTAAGCACAAATACCCTGATTGGTGTTTCGAGTTGTATTAAGGGAGGTGTTGTTGATGGGTGAAAGAATATCTGAGAAATATGGAAAAGAACCGGGTATTTTAACGGAATATATGGACTTTCTGGTTGAAAAACGCGAATTATCACCGTCGACTGCGTACAACTACTATATGTCGCTGCGCTCATTGGCAAAATACCTCAAGCATGAAAGAGCACATTTAGATTGCGCCCCGAATGAGGTTGTCCTTCACAGAGTTTCTATCGATGACATGGCTTCGATCTCTGAAACCGAATGGAAGCGTTATCTCTCATATTATTGTTATACACTGAAAGAGAAACCCGGCAGCTTTGCACTTCGGATAAGTGTTGTTCATGGGTTTTATAACTGGTTAGCGGTCAAAACCTTATCTGATCCCATTGCTTTTATAATGGATACACAGCGTCCGGCAAAAGAGATTAAGGAACAAAAGACCGTGACTCCTGCTCTGGAGAAGCAGATCTGTGATAGCTTGAACAGCAGCGAATTTGCCACTCGTAATATCTGTATCGTGAAAATGTTCCTCCGCTGTGGAATAGGCCTCCAGGAAATCTGCGATCTGAAACTGGAAGATGTCGAGCTGAATAACATTCGGGTTACAGATGCAAAAGGAGATATTCGTTACGTCCCGCTCGACCCAGAAACAAAGGAAGCATTGGACGAATATCTGGGATGCCGTATTCCTCCGATTGACGGAAAAAACACTCTCTTTGTGAGCAAAGCAAAGAAGAAGATGAAGAGTGACTCTATCGGAAAAATGCTTCGGAAAGCAACTCGCTCGGGTAAGAACAGCATATATGGAATTACTGTCCGCGATATCCAGCGAACGGCAAAAATAAATATGTTCACTACTGAGAAATCAGAAGGAGAACTTCTTGCTATATCAAAAGTAAAAAGCAAATATTACTTTCGAAACATTCTTAAAAATACGGGTATTTCCGAGAATATATAATCTAAGAAGGATAAATCGGTTCTACATATATATTGCAAGATTTTTATGATAATGATATAATACCAGTAGTACCGTGAATGGTGAATATGTATGAAATCTGAAAATATTAACAAGATTGACGTTGATCGCTGCATTTTTGAACACAGTATTCCTGAACGCGCACAGATCTTTGCCGGCGTTGGAACGTTTATGTCCAAAAACACGGTCTACGATTATATCACTAACCTGATGCGTAACAATCCGGGGCTTAGAGTTCCGCCCAAGGCAAACATCGAGTTTATTCCCACCTTCGGTGTTCCTGGAAAACTGTCTTTCCGGCAGTGGCTGGATGAAAATAACCATAGCCAGGATGCAAAGACGGCATTTGAACAATTTGTGCAGGCTTCTCAAACCAACGAAGCTCAGGCAGCAATGGATGCTTATTGGAACTCTAACGAGTTTGGACAGCATGCAAATCTGTATATGCTCCCGATCCTGCATCATGTGCAGAAATACTGCGTAATCACGAAGAATGTTTCTTGTCATTTCAGCGTACCGCAGGATATTCAAGAATCTCTGAAGAAGATTATCGAGTCTGAGTATGGAGAGGGTAATGTTTACGTCTCTAATCAGATCCAGGCATTGCAGCATGTAGTGGATAATCGCCAGTGGCTGTTTTTCTTGCAGCAGGGCTGGGATGCTCTTTTTGAAGGCATTACATATAACCGCAGCGAATATGACGATCAGCATTTCGTTGTTAATGAAATGGTTATTCCAGTGTTCGCTATTCCGGTCATCATTAAACGCGGAACAATCTCTCGACATGTAGACGCCGAAAAACTGGCAACCGAATATAGAAAGACAATTCTGTCTCAAATCCATATTCCCTCGATGGATGAATACACCCGTCGAATGGTAGGCAGTCCGTCCAAGGACACTGATTTTCCACTGTGGGATTATCATAGCTGTCGGCGTCATCTGTCGTTGTTCGTTCGTCAGTATATTGAGCAGATCCGTGTGAAGGACCCGGCTTTTTATGATGACCTGGTAACTCATCATAAAGACCAGCTGCTGAAGTATATCCCCTTGGAAGAAACTCACGAGGCTCCCGTGACTGGGTTTGTTAACAAGGTGGTGAATCGGTTTTGGCGGAGGTAAAAGAACAGTTTGCAGATTATAATCTGAGAACTATCTATAAAAAGATGAATGAGAAGCGTTCTCTGCTGCTCTGTATCGACGCATTGGATATGGTCACTGAACATGGAGAACCAAATCCGTGCATGAAGCTCCAAATGTCCAACTTGGACATTTCAAAGGAAACTGGACAGAGAGCAGATACGTGTTCTTTCTTCATTCCGGCCGCACGGTTCTTCCTTCTGACTCATAATGTACTCAGCGGTGTTTATTCCCGTCAGAAGAAAGAGGCTCTAAAGAGAGGTTCTACTCAAAACCATTATTTTGAGCAGTATGGCGGCGGCTTCAAAAACAATATGATCGTTAGTCGCTCGTTATCTTTAGTAGATGGGCTGGGACAGGCAGCATTTGCGTTCGTTGGAACAGAGGGTGCTGGCGTCAATACAAAGAACGGTGGTTTCTCCCCGAAAACTGGAGAAAAACCAACGTTCTCATGCTTCGTTAATATGCCGGACGATGAACTGAAAGAATTATGCTTGATTGGAAATGCATATCTGGATAGCTATATTCAAATAGAACTTTCAAGGAGATTGCCCTTCATTCGTAATCAGCGAGAAGAATATACCAGAAAACATTTGAAATAGAGGTTACTTATGCTGGATAGATACCAGAAAAACCGAGATCGTATGCAGAACAAGCCAAAGAACGAACCGGAACCGGCAGTGGATGAAAATGAGTCGACTGAGAAAACTCAGACCTCATCCGAAAACGAGACTGAAACCGATGTAATTGAGCATGCTCTGCAGAAAAGGCGGAATAAGCGTCCTCTCTGGCAGCGCTTCTTGATAAAAATGGTGTTGGTTATTGTGCAGGTCATTGCAATCGCGTGTTTCTTTGAATTTGCAAACTATGTGATGGCTCACTACGGATAACAGAAAACTACTATAGTCATCTTTTCGAATATATTGATAGGATGTGAAAATTATGTCTACAAAATGCCCTCAATGCGGCACGGAAAATCAAGATAATGCTAAATTCTGCAATGAATGCGGCTATAGGTTCCCGCAGCAGAATGTATGTCCGTCATGTGGACTACCGGTACAGCCGGGAATTAAATTCTGCTCTAATTGTGGCCATTCTTTTGTGGCCAAAACAGCTCCGCAACCTGTGCATGCGGCAGCTCCTCGGCAACAGTCGTCGGCGCCTCAAGCTGCTCCTGTAACACCCCATCAGCCTACGCCGGCAGCTCCTACTCCGCAATCTGCATCGACTGTTCATGCACAGCCGCAGTCTCCTGTCTCGCAACCAACGCGTGAGGCGCACACTCAGCAACAGCCCCCTGTTCCCCATCCTACTCCGGAGACAGTTACGCCGTCTTCCCCTGCCCCGCAGGAACAACCGACAGCACCGAAACCTGTGTCTCCGAGATCGCATAAGCGCATTTTTGGTCGCATGGGCAAGAAGGAAGAAAACTCGAAACCAGCAGCAGATGGTACTACTGAATTCGTAGATCCGGATCAGTTTTTTAATCAGCAGTCACCCGTGAGAAATACTCCTACTCCCCCCTCCCCTGCTCAAAAACAGTCGCAATTTGTTCCGCCTCAGCCAACGGTACCGCAACAGCCGCAGTTTAATCAGCAGCCAACGGCTCAGCCTGAGCCTATGCAGCGACCGCAGCAGACGCCTCCTCAGCAGACTTATATGCCGCCGCAGCAAGTTCCGCCTGAGAGAGAGCAGGTGCCGCCGCAGTATACACAGCAGCCTTCTACCCCGCCGGCAGGATCGCAGCAGCAATATGCACAGCCAGGATTTCCGCCCCAGCAGACGCCGGTTCAGCAGCCTATACCGTCAAACCCAAATCAGGGTATGCCGAACGCACAGCAGTTTGCCGGTCAGCCTAATGCTATGGGACAAGGACCCTGGCAGCAACAGCCGCCTGTGGGACAGGCGCCGAATCCGCAAGGCTATTTCTATGAGCAGCAGATGTCCCCTCAGCAGTCGCAGTTCCAGCAGGAACAGCAGTCATCCCCCATGCAGGAACAGCAGCCTCAGCCCCGGGCGAATGAGCGTTTGAACCCGCTCGCATACTTATCAAAGAATAAGCCTCAGGATGATGAGGAAATCCAGCCTGCCGCCGAGGAGGCAACTACGGAAACTGAAGAAGAGTCTGCACCTCGTAAGAAAAAGAAGAGGGAAAAGAATAAGAAGAAAAAGGACAAAGAAAGCGCTGCGATGCGAGAGGAAAAGCGTCGTAAACAGTTCCAGTCTCGTGCTAACACAGACGGCTATTATACGGACCGTGACACTATGGATGAGTTGGAAGAGTTCGACGGTGAGCGCAGAATTCAGTGGATCCCCATGATTGTTGGATTTGCCGGCATCATCATTTTTGCGGTGATCCTCATCCAGCTTCAGTCTATTATTATGTAATTCCGTATTTAGAGGGATTCGCCTTTTGTATTGGCGGATCCCTTTATTTTATTTTCAGGAGGAGGGTATATCTACCGTGATTGTTGTCTACACTAACAGCAGAGAAAGAGCGATGCTTTTAGCTACTCGTCTGGATGGCGTAGTCCTAACCAACAATATTAAGGTGAGGCCGCAAAACTATGCGGAATATCACGATAAATTAGAGTCTGAACTCATTGCAGACGGCTATATTACGGCATTCTTTTGCGGGCAGCAGTATCTCTTTGTCTATTCGGATGGTGCAATCTCTGAACCGTATAAGATGGTTGATTATGATGAAGAGTATACGAACCTTGATAAACGACCGCTGCCGTTTATTCCTCAGGAGTTGCAGCGCAAAATTGTCGAACCGAACTTTGAAGCGAGACAGGCTTTGTATCAGCAGATCGTGAACGATGCTGCTGGTATTATCAATGCAGCAGAAGATAATCTTCGCGGCGAACTGGCATTTGCTCAGTTCTGTGATATCTTCGTTACTGACAGTAGTATTCATATTTCACGCGTACGGCCTCGCTCGATGGTAGAGTCGTGTGTATTCGAGTCGTTTAATTCGCCGGAAGACGGTGCAACATGTAATGCGTATCTGTCTGCCAGCGTATCGTGGGAACGGTTCTCATGGCTGATTGGCTGTAATATAACAAATGCTATGTATCAGCATACCATCAGCCATGCTATGTTTCCTTCGGGATATATAGAAGGTATGATTTTGTCGTGCCTGCGCTATGAGTCGAAGGCAGACGAAGCGCCGAAGATAAAAATTGAACTGTCCAATGGAGAGTATGGCACGGTCGTTCAATATAATCATTCCTCGACATTTCCCGCGCAGCAGGCCATGCAGGTTTTGCAGTCTTTGTCTGAGCATCATATAGAGCGAACAAATCATACAGAGACCTTTGAGAAGATTCCACTGTACAATATTTTCTCCTTGCAGGTAGAAGCCGAAAAGCGATATGGCCTGAAACCAGAGTACGTAGTAAATCTGGCGTATGAGTTATATAACAAGTCTTATATTACATGGCCAACCGAGAGCTCTGCTATGCCGTGGTGTATGAAAGTGGAATTTACAGCGGCGAGTGTTGCAATTAACAACAACCCAAGCTTTGCAAATCAGTTCAAGCCGCGAGAACTCGATAAATTCAGCGACTGGGATGCCTATAATAATCCGTATAATCACATGGGCATTCTGGTCACGAGCAAAACCATCGGTCCAGATATGACAGTTGACGAAAAGAAGATCTACGATCTGATTTGTGAGAACAATATTGCAGCAATCATGGAAAAGCGTCTGAGAGTACATAATATGTATGAGTTGACAGCGGATGGTCATTGTTTCTCGATTATGGCGCAAACATCCAAGTTGGTTGCTGCATCCGATGAGTCGGTTAATGCCGATATGACCGAGATGAGTCCGTTGCAGATGGCCTCTGCTACTGTACAGGAGTCGGCAGGAGGTTGTTCGAAATATGACTTGCTAACGGATCTGTACGAGTTGGCCTCGAATGCTTTCTTGCCTGATCCACTTATCTTTGCGAATGCTATTGATAATCTCATCGCGTGGGGACAGGTAACAGTAGGCCCTGATGATAATGTCTTGAAACTCACGAAGCGCAGCACAAAGGGGTTAAGATACTTATTGGCCTCGCAGTTGTGCGATACTTCCGGATTGGTCAACTGGGTTAACCGGCTGTCTTTGGTTGCGCAGGGTACAGCTGATGTAGACTCTTTCGAGTCGGATACAGATGCTTTTGTCCGTGACCTTTGCGTGGAAGTGCAGCAAGCAGCGGAAGAACTGAAAGAGTGCGGAGGTATTTGCTTACAGGAATGTGTTTGTCCTAAATGCCAGAGTTATGGCGACCTGGGACCAGAGGGTAATTGGCACTGCATGAGCTGTGATTTCACCATTCCTGCTATAGTATTTAATCATCCGATGGAGAAGATAGATATCGCATATCTCTTGACTTATAAACGCACCCGCTTGATCAACGGTTTTGTGTCAGCGCGAGGGAAAGAATATGCTGCACGAATTGTTTACGCTGATGGGAAACTGACACGTTCCTTTGTATCGCCATTCCCGTGCCCGAAATGCCATGGTGAACTGAACGAATATGCATGGGGTCTTAAATGTAAGAACGCATCTTGCGCGTTTACGCTTAACACAAATGTCTGCGGCCATAAACTGACGGACCACGAAGAAGCGCAGCTTCTCTCGATGAAGACAACAAAGCCTTTCCATTTAACTAATTCTAAAGGCAAAGAATTCGTTGCAGCTCTTTCGTTGGGAGAAGACTACAAACTGAAGTTTATTTTCCCGAAGAAAGAAAAATAAGGAACAACCAACTTGGATATTCACTAATCCGTTAATATCCAAGTTGGTTGTTTACCTTTTGTCAGAAGATTGAATCATTATTTTTTGATTTCTTTTGAAGTATGTGCTATTATAATTATATAAAGTCTCTCTACGCCGACTACCGTGGCATGTATCTTTTTCTGCTTATGCAGACTGTATTTTGTTAATGATATTATCATATGCGAATATACTACTAAGAAAAGAGACAAAAACATAATGATAATTTCAGGTTTGTCCCTGATATAATTTCGGGACAAACCGCAAGGTCTGCCCCGTTTTTATATAAATTTTTTTATGAAAGCGAGGTTTTCAAAATGAAAAAGATGAATGAAAGAGGGTGCCTGCGTGAGTAGCTCTTTCGAAAACACGGTAAACGCTGACCCTGCAGGAATAAAATACGATGCCGCGATGAAAAAGGTGATGGCATGTATTCCGATTGCATCACAGATCGTCAAGGAGACTGTGCCAGAGTTTTCGGATATGTCGCTAGATGATATTGGTAAATGCTTTCTTTCAGTTGATTCAGCATGTATTGGTGTTGATACGGATACAACTCATACAGCCGTGCGACAGGCTATTGGCCTTAGTACAGAAGATAAGACTGTAAGCGAGGGTGTAGTGACATATGATGTTAAATTGCTTGTGCAAAACCCCAAAACACAAGAAAAAAGCGTTTTAATTATCAATTTGGAGGCTCAGAACATCTCCAACGCCAAGCGGTTGGGGTATGATCTGGTTAAAAGAGCTGTATACTACGCAAGCAGACTAATCAGCTCTCAAAAAGGTGAGCTTTTCTTTAAATCGGACTATGATAAGATTCGCAAAATTTACAGCATATGGCTTGTAGAGTCCCCGGATCCGGGGGAGCGAAACAGTATAGTATCGTTGAAATGGACCGAAGATGTACACAAGGGACCAGTAGAAATATTTAATGATCGGTATGATCTTCAGCGCATAGTATTCGTGTATCTGGGATCAGACGATTGCCCTCCAAGACTTAAAACAATAGATGTTCTTAACACTTTGATTGACACTGATGCGTCGAGTGAAGAAAAGTTAATCAAATTGGAGAAAATGGGTATTTCTATTACAGATGACTTGCGTGAGGAGGTTTCTGAAATGTGTAATTTCAGCGAAGGTGTTGCTTACAAAGCAAGAGAAAAAGGCCGTGCAGAAGGCCTTGCAGAAGGTCGTGCAGAAGGTCGTGCAGAAGGCCAAAATCAATTGAGGTCATTACTTCGCCTTCTGAAGAATGAAGGTCGTGAAGAAGACATTGAGAAGGTTATGGACGATGCAGAATTTGCGGCTGAAATGATCGAAAAGTATAAGGATCAAATTTAATTGAAGCAAGGTGCAGCCGTCAGGTTGCACCTTGCTTTTTTATTAAAAGACTTGACAATATAGTGAATATCTGATATTTATATAATATAAGTTGTCTCTTTTTTGCAGAAATTCTGTATTTGTTTCCTGATCCCTTCCGTGGGAGTTGTTAGCTATTCATTTTACGTAACTTCTATCTATTGAAGATAGGAGTTTTTTTGTTTTTAGAGAGGAGTTTTTCTTATGTTATCCTTAGTACCTCAAATTTTCCCGGTTAAAAAGAAGATCACGGACTTCATCCGTAAGATTAAGGAACTTCCGACAATTTCTAACTGCGATGTTTCGGATTTCGCAGCCATGGGTTTTTCGGCAATTTTTTATCTGCTCATCGGCTATGTCGTTTCTACTCTTCCTGTTAGCTACATCGCTTCTCTGTTTGGTGTAGAGTTGGATATGGGACTGCTTTTTGTTTTTGGATTTTGGGTCGCCAAGAACTTCGCTTCTTATTTTATGCGTGGTTTACCGCAGAAAGTTTTCCTCGAAATCCTTATTACATGCATTTTAGCAGCGTGCGTACCGCTCTCGGGAATTAACATGGCCTTCCTGCATTTAGATTGCTTGAACTGCTTTGGAGGCTTTTATTTCTGCTTGCTGTTATAAAATAGGAGGTTATCTGAATGTTATCTATTATTTTGTATGCACTTATTGCTGTTGGCACATCGAAGCCGATATATGAGAGATATAAGAATACGCCTCAAATAAAGATGACGTGGTCTCTCTTTTTCTTGTTAATGATGCCCATTCTGTTTGCTATATGTGGCTTGGCGCTGGGTCTCAGGTGTTTCTTCAAGTTCATACGTGCAGACAATGATGAGGCAGCTATAACAGCAGCAAGTACAATCCTGGCATTTTTTATTGTGAATTTATTCGTGGTAAGAAATAAAAAAAGGGCTGTTTATCAAAAATATATAGCTTCAATTACCTTTGTAATCATTGCCTTTGCAGCATTTTATAAAGTTTACTTGGTTATTCCTTGCTTGCCGCAAAAAAATCTTTGGGAATTCTTCAGCGGTTGGTTCATGAGACTGATGATGCATGGCGTTCAGAGATTACTCAAAAATCCATATCTGAGCATATTCCCGTTGTTTCTAAATTGGGGATTTTCTGAAAGAATGGATTCTTGGAGAAAAGCATTATATAAATATCTTAGGATAATGCGGAATTCTATACAAAGCTACATTACATCACTACAGGAGAAATGCCACATGTTAAATCTGATCAATAGAATAGAGGAGCACAAAGCATACCAAATTGCTGTTTCTCTTTTCAAAAAGGGTGTAGATCCGGAGATTATCAAGGAAGTCATCCAAGAAAACCTTCCTAACTTTGCGGATGAACAATTAGAAGCTGCAAAGAAAGAGGCAGCGTCAAAGTAAACGTTTTTTCGGAAGGGCTACAGAATTTGTCTGTAGCCCTTTTTCGTTTGTGCGAGAAAATCATCGTTGACTTTCAAACAAATCACCAGTATACTATTATTGTAAAGTGTCTCTTTATATCTGCCGACGTGCAGTATTTGTCTCTAATCGCTATTCTATATAGCGCTGTTCCTATTACCAATAACACCGTTTTCATGTACTCACATGGAGACGGTGTTTTTATATATTTATTTATAATGTGAAAGGAGGTTTCTTTTTTGGCACATGTAGGAGGACTGCCGGTCGTCCAACATCTAAAGGCAAATCTAATCGGTAACATTGCTGATAGTGTCTTTAATGAAGGGCGAGTAGGCATATCCGAAAAATCCGTGCCCTATATCGCGTTTTCAGTTACTTTGAAAAACGACATAGGTATGGGCGAGTTAATAGATCAGACAATAAAATGTCTGATCGTAGGCGATGAACCAGTGGCATGGTGGAAACTATGCCAACCGGAAAAGGGCGATGTTGTTGTTATGAACAATGTGACCCTTTATTTTAGGGATGGTTTAGCTATCCGAATCTTTAACTCATCCGAGTTTCAGATTCTTAAGGCTGTGGCAGGTAAAACCACAGCAGAAAAAAAACAGTTTAATATATGCTATGCTGACGATTTTTTTAAGGCAGCATGGACAGAAAAGGAGAAATAAAAATTATGGCTGGTTATTATAGCAGATTCACGACTTGGGTTATGGGATACACGACTAAGAAAGCAGTGTATCCTATGGAATGGGCTGGCCTGTCCCCTGCAATCTTTTCGGACAGCAGAGTCCTGGCTCTTTCTACTGGCAGCGGCGTGCATCAGCAAGTCGGCGCAAGCGTGGCACGCTTAAAGGAAATTTTCCTTGAGCGAGGAACGTTCGCAGTGAACGAAGCAACTCATACGGTGTATGCGGAGATTTATTCTAAAACATCCGAGAAGCGCCGTGTCATCCAGTTTGACTGGCAAGAGATGTCGCTGAGCGCATGCACTATCGATGTGGATGGAACAGAAATCGTTTCGACTACTCCGATTCAGTATGCGTCTTTGGAGGCCGGAAGCGGTGCTCCTTTCTGCGCCACGATCCTGCTGGGTTTTCTCATGCAGCGAATGGGCGCAGAAGGTAAAGACCTTTCGGGTGCGATCAAGCATTTGAACGACATGTTCAAGATTGACGTGGAAGCGGTCACCTCTGCTGATGAACTGTCCATTTTCGCTGAATGGGATGGCATCATTTACAGAGACATCAAAGACAACAATATTAAGGGTGTTGGTTCTGATGGTCTGCTCGCTCGATTGAGTGTAGACGATGTAATGGGCTTTGCCAAAGAGGCTACACCCTTTGTACTGGTCGGCGCGGAGAAAGCAGCGCCTTCTATCATTTGGGGAGAATCGGCAGCTCGAGAAGAGTACGATCTGGATGAGGATTCGAAGAGCCCTGAGGATTATGTAAAAATGATGCAGGAACTACATGAGGAACTTCTTCTTCCAATCCATAAGCTGTCCGAAGAAGAAAAGAAACTCGTGCCGCAGATGGACAAGAATTACGTCCCACCTGAGGTCCTGGTGAACGCTGCTCGCAGCATCCATCAGGATTGGGGTAAAAGCGTTGGTCTTGCACCGAACTTTATCCTCGAAGGTGATGCTGGCAGCGGCAAAACCACCGGCTCAATCTTCTGGGCATATGTCTTCGGCATTCCGCGTACGAAGATGACAATGTCGCCTACCTTTGAAAGCGCCAACCTGATTGGCGCCTTCTATCCGGTCTTCCGTGATATGGATGACTGGGACATTTCGGAAACTGATAGAAAGGTTCTGAAAAAGGTAAAGGAGATCATGGAGAAAGACGAATTCAAGGGTTCGGCTCCGAAGAGTCGGGACCTGATTTTGTCCATGAGAAAGGCTCTTGCAAACGAGGGTGTAAGATCTCTTATTCGGGACGAATACGGTATTCCATCCGAAGAGGAGATCGCATTCGATCCTGATGGTGTATGGCACGATCTGGGCAATACTACTCCTGCACCGGGTGTAGAGGAAGTTACACTTGCTCTGCATGCGGCGTTTCAAGATAAAATGTTCCGACTGATGGGCATTCTGTCTGATGAGGCAGAGAAGGGATCTGTATCCTACCAGTTCATCATTTCCGAATTGCTGAAAGCATTTCAGAATGGCTGGCTGGTCGAAATTCAGGAGGCAGCTTCTGTCCTGCGTCCTGGCGTACTTACTGAGCTGAACAGTCTTCTGGAGCCGAATGGCTCGATCGAGCTGCCGAATGGCTCGCGCATCTACCGTCATCCGGATACTATTGTTGTCATTACGACTAACCGTGGTTATGCCGGTAACGTAGAGCTCAACGAGTCTCTTCGTGACCGCTGTGTTATGGGTATCAAGATGGATACTCCGTCCGCAGAGGAAATGGCTGCTCGTGCCATGGCTCGTACTGGTCTGAAGAGTAAAACCGTGGCACTGGCTGCGGCTAAGACGATGAAGGCTATCGAAGAAGAGGCTAAGTCCAAGTGTATTCGTGGCAGCTACGGTATGCGTAGCCTGCTTGGATGGATGACGGATCTGGCCAGAGATGATTTCAGTGAGGATGCGTTTATGCGTCGTGTCGTTTACAAGATGACGACCGACGACGATGACGTAGAAACACTGCGTGCTTGCTATCGTGCGAACTGCCGCTTTGCAAGCAAGGTCAAAATGGGTAAGACAACGCGGATTTAATCCGCGTTGTCACTTTATATTTAGAAAGGTTGTTGAATAATAATGAAAATCACGCGAAAAATTGATTCAGTGGAATACTCTTTCGAATTAGATTCAGAAGAATTGAGGCGTGCGTTCGAAGAGTTTCGACATCTGGGTTGGCTGCAGGATGCAGAACGGCAACTGCTGGCTACCTTCGATGATATGCCGGAATGGGTTGAAGATGTATCTGAAGAGGACCGCCAGGCATTCCTTCAGGCATATGGCTTTTCTATCGAAAACGCCGTTGACCCAGAGTCCACGAACTATATTCTCGATACGTTGGTGGCTCGGTATCAGAGTGCACTGAATTGTAATGATTCAGAAAACACTATTTGGGAGAACGTAATCGCAGCATATCTGCTCGAAATTCATCTGTGATTGCATCAGGAGGTGAAGAAGTATGAATTCTGCTGCACTAGTAGCAAAAAAAATGAGGGATATGTCCATCAAGGACGAAGATATTCTGACATCGAAGGCATTTGGTTCATACATGGAAACGCTGTTAAGCATTCCTTGTAAAGCAATTCGCCGCCGGGTGCCGAAAGTCAATATGCAGGCACCAGAAGATGAGCCTCAGGCATTGGGGTGCACGGATGGTAGAGTGATTTACCTCAACCCATTGCATCCGATCATTACTCATCTGGAAACCCGGCCGCTGAAAACGCGAATGCTGATTGGCGTTTTAACTCATGAGTTCGGTCATTACCGTTTCACGGACACGGCCGGGTCTCATGCCGCGATCAGCGCCATTTGCGAAAACAAGTGGTTCCCGGTTCTCCCTGAAGAACTTGATGATGATTGCACGATTGCTGTGGAGGAAGTGAAAGAGTATATCTCTGAAAATCCCGATCGCCTCGGCAATGTCACCAAGCTGTGGCATGATATTTATAACATCCTCGAGGATTGTTATATTGAAGAATGCCTCTATCGCGTAATGTCGGGTATCCTGATTGATGGGTTAAATACGGTTCGAGCGTACCAGCGCGATACGATGATGCCGCTCAAGGATATTCTGGAGGGTCTTGCATCTGGTAAATTCCTCATGTATGACGCTGTAACAGCACTTCTTCTGGGCTACGGCAAATTCGGTACGCTGAAATGCGACACGAAAAACCCAGAAGAAAGGGATAGTGAACCTGTCGAGTGGATCAATAAAGCTCGTCGATACGTCGATCAGATCCTTTATGCCTCCAGCACCAAACGTCGTTTGCTGGGTGTTCATCTTACTTTCCTGACCCTTTGGCCTATCGTTAAGGAAAAGCTCCTTTCGATGCCGGTTGATGATGATTCGTCGATGGATAGCGAGGCATCCGGTGATATGCGTTCCAGCAGTAAGGATACTTCCGGCGAAGGAACGTCTCCTCGCCCGGTAGCAGTATCGAAAGATGAAGATACTGGTTCTTCTGGTTCGCGCAAGTCCAGATCCGAGTTAAGTGAGGACCTCTTCGGTGATAGCTCCTCTTCTGATAAAGATAAAGACGAGTCCGATGCCGATGGTACGGATGATGGATCTTCAGAAGACGCGGATCCGGGAGATTCTACCGCTGGTAAACACTCAGATAAACCAGATGATACATCTACTGAAGAGGGCGAGGTAGAACTCCCTGCTGACGAAGGTGCTTCGACATTTTCTGAGGTCGAAGAGTCTTTCAGTGATGAAGAAATTTCTTCTGTTATGTCTCGTATTGAGCGAGATATGAAAGAAGAGAAAGCTGTCTCTGAAGTTAATGATGAGTTAACTAAAGAATTGAGCAAAGAATCTTCTGAATTGGATTACGGCGCGGCTCACCGAGGCTTATCTACTAGCGTATCGCGTGTAAAAAATGTCTCTGAACGAGCAATCAGTACGTACAACGAAACAATGGGGTCTATCGAAAAAATCGCTGAAATCATGGCAAGGCGGGTCAAGCCATACCTTCGTAAGAATGATGGCGACAATGCCATGGATATGACAGGTTTTTTCTCTGGTAGTAAGTTTGATGCTACGCGACTTGTCTATAATGATTATCGCGTGTTCAAACATGCTACAACCCCATTGCCAGACAACAAAATCGCGGTATCCATCCTGATTGATGAATCTGCCAGCATGGGTGGAAAACGAATCGAGATGGCCCGTGCAGCTGCGATTGCGCTGTATAGCTTCTGCGAGAAGTGCGAGTTGGCATGTTCTGTAATCGGTCATACTTCCAAGTTTGGCGTTGGTGATCTGGAGTTATCGATTTATGCGGATTTTGATACCCCGGATAAGTTGGATAAGTACAGACTGCTGAACATCCAAGCAAAGCAGGATAATCGAGATGGTGCTGCCATTCTTTTCGCTGGTGAGCATCTCCTGAAGCGACCGGAGAAGACAAAGATTTTGTTTATCATCAGTGATGGTGCACCGTGCGCAACCAGATATCATGGTCGTGCGGCGGAGGCAGATATGGCGAACATCGCAAACGGCCTCTCTCGCAGGGGAGCAAAAATATTCACTGCCGCAATCGGTAGTGATAAGGAGAATATTCATCGAATTTTCGGAACGGGTTTCTTGGATATCACATCGCTTGAAACTCTCCCGGAACAGATGCTTGCACTCGTTAAGCGTTACATTCGGTAAGTTTACACAAACAGGAGGGAGCAAAGCTCCCTCCACAAATAAAAAAGGAGAAATGAAAATGTCAATTATGACACATGAAACCGCAGTTAAAGCTGCAAAATGGTGCGCAGTAACCATCCTTTTTAACTGCCTCGTTAGCTTACTCTTTTCGGCGCATGCCATTGTTTCGGCAATGTGCTATTTGGGCTGGCTCGGCGGCACTTGGTTTGTAGTTTCTAAGCACCTGAAAAAGGCAGAGCAGGAACCCGTAAAGAAGGTCGTCCCCGATGTGGATGTTGCGTGCGATCGCATGTGCCTCATCCCGGACATCGATGCAGTAATGCATGGTACCGGCTATAACTGGTGCTGGCCCGATGCTGTAGCTATTAACGATATCATCGTAATGGATGATAAAAATCGCTGGCATGGTACGATCCAGATGGATAGTAATCAGCGAGTTTATGCGGTAATGGCGATGATTGATGGCTCGCAGGTTCGCTTCGTGAACAAGCCGTATCTTTATCCGAAGGAAAAGCGTATGAAGGAGCAGAACGCCCCGATTACGAGCTTCTTTAAGGAAGTCCTGCCAGATGCCGTATGGTCTTGGACAGGAGAAGACCTGCTATCTGTTACGAGCGAAGTTCGTGGCTTGGATAATGCGCTGGTAAAGGTACATTACCGCAAGGACGGCAGCGTAAGCAGCATGATTGGTGAGAATGTCAAGGTACGCCTTGTACGTTCTGCCAAGAAGGCCGAAAAGGCAGAGCCGGTTGCGGAAGCAATGGTTAAAGCCGCTGCGGCAGCTCCGACAGAGACCAAGGTGGTTACTCCGGATGCTGCACCGGCGCCGGCTGCTGCTACTACCGAAGAGAAAAAATCCGCTGCTCCGAGCATTGCGCCTGAGAAGATTGAAGGTGCAATAGAAAGAGATGGCAAAACATCGGTACTTACTGCTCCTGAACGAGAAGAGGTAAGAGGAGACATTGATCCTATCAACGATGAGAACATTCTCGCAGTTGACGATGTTCCTCCGATCTCGACGGAGACCGCAAAGATGAGTGCAGAAAATATTGCACTCTTTATCTCTCGGGAACTCGAAGAGCTGGCTAATTCTGCTCTTGAGAACGGAGAGAGTTCTTTCGTTTTCAAGTGGCCTGAAGGCATTCAGACTATCACGGAAGCAGAGTATCTTGCTAAGGAGCTGATGAATCGATGTGATATTTATCAGCAGATCACAGTGGATGGAGACAATCAGACTTTGAAGTTTGAACTCTTTAATCCCGATGCTATTATTTAACGGACACCGGCCGCAGAATTATTTCTGTGGCCGGTGTTTTTTGCATATATTTGCAGCAATAAAGGCGTTGTGGTATAATATAAGAAAAGAAATGAGGATGATTCTGTTGATTTTGTTTATTGCAGAGAAACCGGATTTGGGCAAATCAATTGCAGCAGCCATCCCCGGAAAGAAAGAGTATGATACCCATAAGGGAATAATAACAACTTCTTTTGAGGGTGAGCCAGCAACCATTGTATGGTGCTATGGACATTTGCTGACATTGTGGGATCCGGAGGATTATGACCCCAATTTGAAAGAATGGAAAATGGAAACGATCCCTTTTTATTTTCCAGATTGGAAGCATAAAGCGCAACCGGATAAAGCAGACCGTGTGAAGCAAATAGGTGCCCTGCTCCAGCATGCAGATACCGTCGTTAATGCAGGCGATATTGATGAAGAGGGACAGCTGCTTGTTGATGAGCTGCTGGCATTCCATAATTACAATGGTAAAGTCCTGCGCTTGAATACGAACGATACATCAGAAGTAGCTATGCGCAAGGCATTGAAGAGCATGGTCCCGAATGAACTGCGCAGTAGAGATGGTGTTTCTGCATTTGGCCGGCAGCTGTGTGACAAGATATTCGGTTATAATCTGACACGCTATTACAGTCTGATCAACGGTGGCAAGAAGACGTTGCCTACTGGTCGAGTCAAAATGCCGACATTGGGACTGGTTGTACAGCGCGATCGCCTGATCGAAAACCACAAGAAGATGCTGTATTATACGATCAATGCATCCGTTGCAGTGGCTGTGGGCAAACCGGTCGACGTTCCTTGTCGCTATGTCCCCTGTGCGGATAATCCGCATTTGACAAATGGCAAGTTTCTTGATAAGGAATATGTGCAAGGGTTAAAGTCAAAAATAGAGGGCGCTTCTTTACCTGATATTGCAATTACGCGCGAGATCAAAAAGTCTGCCCCTCCCCTTCCCTTCAATCAGACAAAATTATACGAATACTGCGCTCGCAAATGGGATCTCCAACCTACAGAGGTTGCTAAGATTACTCAAAACCTTCGTGAAAAACACAAAGCCATTACATATAATAGGTCTGATTGTCAATACCTTGGCGAAGCTACCTTTGATGAGGCCCCCTCTACCCTGCCGACGATTTGCGCCAATCTGCAAATTGACTCGACACAGTTCGATACAACGATAAAAAGCAAGTGTTTTAATGACGCCAACATTTCAGCGCACACAGCTATTATCCCAACAAATAAAAAACAGGACCTTTCGACATTTACAAGCAACGAGAGGAAGGTTTATGAGGCGATTGCAAAGTTCTATCTCATACAGTTTATGCCGCCGTTAAAATCGGAAGTAACAAAGCTGGCAACACCTGCGGCGGATGGAGGTAGCTTACAAAGCACTTCTTCAAAGGTATTAGATCAGGGTTATCGAGTATTGTTAGATGCCCAAGATGAAGAATCCGATGAAGAGGAAAATCAGCAAGCAGTAGCATCTGCTCTTAGTACCATTCCAGTTGGCAATTATAATGGTTCAGTAAAAAATGCTTCCATATCCGAACAGGAGACAAAACCTCCTGCAAGATATACACAGGCTTCGCTGCTGTCTGATATGAGCAGTATTGCGAAGTATGTACAGCATCCGACTGTAAAGAAGCTTCTTCTGCAAAAAGACCAAGGTAAAAAAGGCGAGTCGGGTTCGATAGGCACTCCGGCTACCAGGCATGCAATCATAGGGGAGCTTATCAAAGCTGGATATCTATATGAAGAAAAAAAAGGTAAGCGTACGAACTTGATTTCAACAGAGTTGGGACGAGAGTTTTACGATGTTCTGCCGGATTCTGTCCGTAAAGTTGATGTATCTGCAAAATGGTGGTACGAACAGCAGAAGATAAAAGAAGGGGAAATGACCCCGGAAGAAATGGCAAGAGATGTTCTGCGTACAGTACAGGCTATCATCGACTCAAAGGCAGGACGCATGGAGAATGCGGACCGATATTCGACAGGTGTCGTTGGTGGCACGCCTCTTGGCAAGTGCCCCAAGTGTGGCGGCGATGTTTACGAAACGGCAAAAGGATACAAGTGCATGATGCAGGACTGCAAATTCTATATCAGCAAAGAGGACAAATTCTTTGCCAATGTTTTGAGAAAGCCAGTTGCTCCGGCTGCAATATCCATTATGCTGAAGAGCAAACATCTCAAAGTAAAGAATATTACATCTAAAAGCGGCAAAACATATGACGCGGAAGTGCTTGTAGATTTCAGTGGCGATTTTCCCCAATACAAGTTTGCTTCTGATGATGAAGTGGATGCAATCGGAAAGTGTCCTCTTTGTGGTGGACGCGTAATAGAGAAGAACAGGGGGTTTTTCTGTACTACGCAGGAATGCTCATTCTCCATTTGGAAAGAGAATAAGTTTTTACAGTCGCTGGGCAAAAAGGGCTTTACTACCGCGATGGTAAAGAACCTGCTGACAAAGCATCAGACGCCGCTTAAAGGCTGCGTGTCTCAAAAAACGCAGAAAAAGTATGATGCGGTCCTTTGTGTTGCATTTGATACCGACGGAAAGGCCAAATATTCATTGGATTTCCCAAAGAAAAGCAAATGACCAAGTTGGTCATTTGCTAATTGGTTGAGTTATCGTTTGGACCCGCCTATTTCAAGGTCCAGAGTTGACAAAGTCGACAAGAAATGTTATTCTATTAACAGAAAAGTCTCTTTGTACGATTTAATTGTAAATCGTAAAGTATCCTATTTTCTCCATATGGAGAATGTCCCCCATTATGTTATTCAAGCACCATTGTATTTCTGTACAGTGGTGCTTTTTTATATATTTCAACTTGAACACTCACGAATCGATGAATGTCGAAGTTGGTCATCTTAATAATAGAAAAGAGGTTTGATAAAACACAAGAATTACTGTTATCCACAAAATAAACACAGGAGGAAAATTTTATGTACGATTTTGTAAAAGATGAATTGGAACTCTTCTTCGAAGATGAAGGCGCTTTTGATGGTGCCCTGGCGGATTTCTGCAAGGACACCGCATGGGATTTAGTCAAGGCTTCGGATGTGCATTTTGCACCGATTCACGGCCTTGCAGATGTAATCCCGGAGGATGTCTTTAAGGACTCTATCAGTGGAGAGCTTCCGATTGCGATGCAGTACGATGGTGCTTCTTTTGCTGTAAGACCTTTTATCTTTAAGGCCATTAAGCAGCACCATCGTGACGGAGCCAAAATTTTGGCGACGATGCTGTCCAAAGGGCATTACTTGCAGGTGTGTGAACATCTCAATATGAGCGCACCGTATTTGACCAAAAATTTGATGGTCATGCGCAGAGGCGGTAAGATCGGTGGCTATTTCTCACAGTATAATGCCAGCTGGTCTCAGCTTACTCAGTGTGAGTATGCCATGATGACCCTCGGCTCTTTGTTTAAGGATCTGGAGTTCCGCAAGGGAGAGATCAACCATATTTTCACAAGCTGCGAGTGGTCTCTTGGAAAGGCAATGGCAGACTCCGAGTTTGAAGGTTCTGCCTCGATTTCTTCTGCTTACCTGGATGCATGGGAAAGCGCTGGTGGAGATCGAAAAGTGCTTGAGGAAGCCCAGCCAATTTGCCGATTTATTACGGGTGAATCGGGGCTCACCTCCATTGCCCTTAGTCCTACACTGAAGTTTAAAGATGGGACAACGATTTACCTTGGCTCGTCTTTAAGTGTAAATCATCGAGGCAGCGATGAATCTGTATGGGGTAAATTCGAAGAATTTCCTTCGCAGATTGCTGCGCTGTATCAGAGAGGTCTTATGGGGCTTGAGAGGCTCTGTAAGGTGAAGATCTTTCACCCGTATAATGCGTGCAGCCATGCACTCGCATTTTTCAAGAGCGCGGTGACAACTTCGGTTCTCCAGAATACTCTGGATGATTTCGAGGCATTCTTCTCGCCGGATGAAAAAGATCTGACCTGCTTTGCGATTGATGTTTATAATCACATCAACAACGCATTTAGCAAGATGGATGTCAAATCTCCGCTTCGCCGTGTGCAGAATGCAGAACTTCTCGCACGACTGCTCATGTGCGATTGGAGTGGATTTGATAAATCCACTCCGGCTCACTTTGGTGTTACCAAGGTAGAGAGTCCGGATTGGATGGACTAAATATATCAGACGCTCGTTTCCGTGGTTAATTCCATCGGCAACGAGCGTCATCATTTTCTGAAAAGGAGGAGAGCACCGTAGTGTACCTGGCCTTTGTTCAATTTGGATATTCACTATTTAGTGAATGACCAACTTGGACATTTGCCAGTCGCACGTTACGAAGTCTGTGCTCAGAATGATATGATAAAAATAAAATGTCGTGCTTTGCGTAAATTGTATCCGGCAGAACCTGCCGATGAAATCGGGTTCATGGTCGTTGGATATGAAGCGTTTTCTTCGGAAGGATTACCGGAGAATGCGACCAGCTTGAGATTTAAGGGAAAGGGCACCTTACTCCCCTATTCGAAAAAATCCACCATTACCTTAGAGGGCGATGAGTGGACATTCGAAAAGGACGGTTCCCTCGTACTTAATGTCAATAATAGTCGAGAGGAAATTCCAAATTCGATTTCTGGCGTTATGTCTTTTCTGGAAACACTAGATGGCTGCGATAAAGAGACGGCTGTGCAGATTGCAAACAAGCTGCCGGCCGAGGAACCAATGACCAAGTTGGATAGCGATCCATCGCAGATATTACAGTGGGTCCAGAACCGCTTCATTGCGGAAAAAGTATTGCTTGAGTTTTCTATTCGTCGCAACAAGAAAGAGATATTTATGTATCTCTGCCAAAAGGCGCCCAAAAGCGTATCGGCGGAGGAGTGCTGCAATGCATCGCTAGCTGCTTTTTCATTACAGGAGGTTCAGCAAAACCCATTTCGGTTTTGCATCGAAGGTTTTTTGCCTTACCAGATGATGCGGAAAATTGCCAAAGAGAATGGCATTGATCATCAGTCACCGAAAGGAATTCAGGCTGCTGTAGTGGATGTGTTGAGACAGTCCGAAGGTAGTGCTTCTGGACGTGCTTTTGATCAAGGCAGCGCAACAGGCAACACCTATTGTACGGTTGATGAATTGTGCGTGTGTGTAGCAAGCCAAGTAGGTCTGCTGCGAACAGATCATCGCGTCATCGATGCTATTAACGCCTGCATTAAAGAAAAGTTCTGCATGTGTGCTCAAGGTAAGTATATCTACCGTAAGGCAACATGTGATGCGGAGTATGGTATCGCAGAGAATGTTGCTCGTTTGATGTCGTACAAACCGGAACAGCGAGAGTACAAGGATACTATCTATGCCCTGGAAAATAAGAAGCATCTAAGAATTGCTCCAGAGCAGAGAAATGCTGTCAAAGTCGCACTCGCCAATGCAGTAACTCTTTTAATTGGCGGCCCTGGTACCGGCAAGACCACGATTGAACAGTTCATCATTGAGGTATTTGAAAAGTTCAATCCGGATAAAGAAATTTTGCTGGTGGCTCCGACTGGCAAAGCTGCACGACGCATGTCCGAATCGTGTGGTCGTCCTGCTTGTACAGTACATAAGGCTCTTAATGTATCTGCTGGAGCAGAGGTTTTGAAGTCTGATGTTTCAATTACAGCAGGCTTAATCTTAATTGATGAAGCCTCCATGTTAGATGCTCAAGTTTGCTTTGCACTCTTTAAGGCAATTCAAACAGGAGCACAGGTGGTGGTCGTTGGAGATACGAATCAGCTCCCGTCTGTAGGAGCCGGTAATGTACTGTATGAACTTATTGAAAGTAAGGTAGTACCGATAGCAGAGTTGGTGACGGTTTACCGTCAGAAGGCTGGCAGCACGATTGCCGTAAACTGTGCAAGAATTAAGCGAGGTAATACCGATTTGGAGTTTTCTGATACATTTATGTTTCAGGAGGTCGATAGCGAAGAAAAGGCAGTTGAAATGGTCCTCAAGGCCTATGACGCTGAATTGGCAAAAGGACTGACGGCCGATGAAATCTGTTTACTTAGCCCATACCGACGCAGCACATTGACCGGTGTTAATCAGATTAACCCCTTGCTCCAGAAAAAGTTTATCGCAGAAGGTACTCCTTGTATCCAGTATAAAGATAAAACCTTTTACCTTGGTGATAAGGTGATGTCCATGGTAAACAAGGATGACGTAGCGAATGGTGATACTGGATATATCACAAAGTTGACAGATAATACTTTTTCTGTTGATTTTGGAGATGGTAGAGTCCACGACTACAAAAAGAGTTCTCTTCGCAATTTCGATTTAGCATATGCAATTACAATCCATAAGAGCCAAGGGTGCGAGTTCAAAACCTGCATCATTGTTCTTATGGAAGATCACAAAGCCATGCTTAAGAAAAATCTGATTTATACTGCTGTGAGCCGTTGTAAACAGACCTTGTACTGGATAGGACAACCAGAAGCGGCAAAAACTGCCATTTTAACTGAGGAGGTGAGCTGCAGGCGTTCCCGCCTCGGTGAGGTATTACGCGCTTTAACACGCTAAATAGCTAAAGTGCTTTTGACAGTGCCGAACTCCGGAACAAATTGTTCAGCGATTATACCAACATAGAATGCTTAAAGGAGAGTTCTTATGAATAGAATTATCTACCGATGCCCGAAATGCGGAGGAAATCAATTCGCGGCGACAGCAAATGTGACGCAGGATTGGAAACTCGATCAATTCGGCGTGTTTTCCTGCTGCTTGCAGCAGTTTATAGAAACTACGCATTATCCTGATGAGGAAGACGTTTGGGATTGTGTTTCCTGTGGAAATAGCATGCTCGGCCGTGAATTCCGCATGAAAGAAAAAGATTAAGAATTGGTGGTGTCCCATTGGACACGATTTGACAAAGATAATTATGTTAATTTCCTTGCCCTTAAAGGCATGTTACAAGTCAATCAAAAAAGAGGAATGTCCAAGTTGGACATTCCTCTTTTTTCATGCATCATCGGATGATACGATATCCAATGTATAGCCGTAAACAGATAAAATTCTTAAAAAACGATCCAGTCGTGGAATTGATTTGCCTTGTTCAATCAAGGTAAGATTTCCATGAGACTGCAATCCCAGCGTTTCTGATACTTGATTTTGCGACAGACGATTTTCTTCTCGGAGTTCGGTCATTTCACTGATCAACCGCTGAAGTTCATCGGCTACAAAGTCATTACGTTCGTTGACAGAGAGTCTTTTTAATTCTTCCTTCTCTTTAAGACGTTTCATGAGACATCAACCCTTCATAAATAGCGATTCGGACGATAGCTGCCACACTTGAATTATGTTGTTGGGCTATCTCTTTTAAGCGGTCTAAGGAATGTTCACTTATCTGAAAAGCGAGAGGAGGCATGAGGGGCATTCGTAATGCTAAAATCGAACGACTTTCATAAAAAACCGGATGCTGCAAATATTTTTGGACTAAATATGACGCAACTTCCGCACGCGTAGAATTATCTATTTGTGCGGAAACCTTGTCCAATCCTTTTAACATCTGTTCGGATAAGCGGGCGGAAAAATAGACTTGCTTATACGCCATGCTTTCTCATCACCTCTTTCTTATCCAGCCCTAATTCCTCAAGTTCATCTAAAAGGGCTGCGAGAGAGGCTGTCTGCTTTTCAATTTTCCGCAAGATTTTATCTTTTTCTCGTGTTTTCAGGTTCGAGAGATTATCTTCGCTCAGAACCGTATTGATGCGGGAAAGCGATGTATTCATCATAGTCAAGCCCGAACCAATATCACGAATTGGCACTTTACGAGGATGCTCCTTTACGGAAACCGGGGGCTGCTCAGGAATATCGGTAATGTCATCGCCAGCCGCTGCCTCAACATCGTAGTCGGACGTCTCGGAAATCGTAGAGTCATCATCATTTGCGGCGTTGAACGGCTCGACGGATGCATCTTCGGTATCATCTTCTCGCAAAGCATCCTGATACTTATCCTCAATGATACGAACATCTCGAAGAGATAATTTTGTGTGTTTATCCCATGTGCTATCGTCGAGGAGGAAGCGCTGGAACGGAACTTCCTTCTTTGCAATCTCATAGGCTACAGTTTGAGCTATAAGGTCCTGCTTGAAATATTCAAGAAGCCCCGGAATAAGGTCTTTCATGATAAGTAGGTGTCGGGTAATCTCACTATCACTGCGACCGAGGTGCTTGATGATTGTTTGGCGGATTTTAATATCCTCGCCATTCTGCTTACGCTGACTCAAGCACTCATGATACATTGCAGTTTCACGGACCTTATCATAGTCCGACTTTTCTCTCTGGAGGTTATCCAGGATCATATCCTCAATGGCTTCATATTGCTTATTGGGATCGTAAGCCGGTTTGATAATACAAGGAAGTTTGCTTCCTTTTTCACGATACTCAGGGTAGAGTTTGATAGCGAGTTCGTTGGCCGCTCGACGTCTATGACCGCCAATGAGTACATATTCGCCATCATCACGAGCGTATACCTTCAGAGGAGTCTGAATACCTCTACGAGCAATATCTTCTGCAAGTGCCCGCAGTTCAGCATATTTATCTTTATGTTCTACATCATCCACATCGGAACCCATAGAGCCATCGGCAGAAGTCTCATTCGGAATACAAAACTCCGAGGTATCATAGATATTTTCCTCTGCAGGATGGGGATGTACTTTTTCACGAGGAAGCCAGTAAATCTGGTCCGTCTGAATAGCCATAGACTGCGATGTTTCGTTTAACAGTGAGGAATTGTTTGCTTCCATCGCTGCCTGTAAATTTACTTTCTTAGCCACAATATCACCTCTGTTATTTCCTGATTAGTGAATGCCCAAGTTGAACATTTTCTTTTTTACATACGGGGCTTCAGGATGTACTGCTGGCAGTCCAAGATACTCCGCAACAAAGTTGTCGTAATCCTTGGCTGGCTTGCAGTTCTTATCCTGTACAGCCAAAGCAACTCGATTAAAATTCGAGTTTTTAACCTGTACGGAATGTCGAATGTATGTATTAAACTTCGGAAGATTTGCTACACCCATTTCAATGGCCTGCTTATCTGTGCCATTTCGCTGAATCTGAGTGAGTAAAACGCCGCGAATAGTCAATGCAGGATTGTACTGGCGTACAAGAGAGAGGGCTCTCGTAACTCGGAAAACACCATCATAAGAATCCTGTTCCACATTACACGGAATGATCAGTTCTCGAGAAGCAGCCATAGCGTTGATTACGACCAGATTTTCGGTCGGTGGAGAATCCATGATAACGTAGTCATATTGATCTTGAATAGACTGCAGTTTATCGCGCAGATGGAACTGCTGCTGAGATACAAAATCCAGTTTCATGGCCATATCAGCCTTCGAAATCATATCATTTGAGTCAATGAGGTCAATATTTTCGTAGTTTGTATGGACGATGACATCAGATGCGCTGGTGGATTCCTCGGCCAGTAAACGATACAAACCGCACGGCTGATTATCTTCCTTCTTGCAGCCAAAGTAGGAGGAAAGGTTACCGCTGGCATCAAGATCGATGCACAGTACCTTTGCGTCATACTTTTGAGCAAGGATAGTCGCCATATTCTTGGCGGTGGTTGTTTTACCGGTTCCACCCTTGTAGCTTACAATAGTAATGATTTTAATGGTACTCACCCCTTGTATAGATGTTTGTTGCTCTTGTTTGTGAGTTCATTATATCACTGCTGCATATAAGTGTCAATACAAATCATTCACTAATTCGTTGAAAAATTGTAAATAGGAAATATCATAGTGTGTCGAGGGCGGTTGCCTTACCTGCTAAAAAGTAAAATAACCAACTTGGATATTCACTATTTATATGAATTCCTACCCTGCCCTACGTTTCTGATATATATGTTATGCCTTCGTGAAATTGAATTATTCTTAAGAAAGCATAAAAATAACCAACTTGGTTATTCAACCATACTTCCTCTCTCCTGCTTTGACAACCAACTTGGACATTGCTCTCTGATCCCCTCCCCTTCTCAAACAACCAAGTTGAACATTTGCTTGTGTGTTTGTAAAGTTATATTTTCACATCGTATTTTATCGCTCCCCTCTTGACTTAATTCCGGTTTGCATTTATACTATACTCATAAAGTCCCTCTATCAGCTCCGTGCTGAAAGTTTGTTTCGAAGGTTTCCCCTTCACTGTTTATTTTTACGATTTCATATGCCAAGAAGATTTATATTCTTCTTGGCATATTTTTATATATAAATTTCTTATTTGGAGGTGTTGCAAAACACGCAAATAACCAAGTTGGACATTCACCGCATATTATAAAAAAAGGAGTAATATAATGAACATTAAGAGAATCAACGCATCCATCGAGGAGTTTAATGATCAGTATGTACTGGTAAAGATGGCCATGCTCATGCAGGATGGTGAAGAAGCCTCGGTAGAGCGGCTGTCCGCTATTTCGGAGAAAGATGTACGTGAGGTTCAGACTCAGGCTGTGCAGGATATGCTGGCATACTTAGCCGGCGGAGCGAAGCCTGTTGTTGCACCGGTTTCGTCCGCTGCCTCTGAAGAAGCTGATGATGGCGAAACTGCAGATTTGGTTAAGCCAGCACAGGAAGCTCCGATTAAGCGCCGTGGTCGCAAGAAAAAGACTGCGGTTGATCCGTCGGAGGAATCTGTAGAACATCTGGACCCGCTTCCGGGGCAGATTGAGATGTCTCCGGTTGAGCCGGAAAGCGTGCCGACTAGTGCGCCGGCTGAGACCGAATCGGTCGTAGCAGAAGACGTATCGGCAGAGGCATCCTCTCCTATTCCGGACACCGTAGAAGCTGCTGAGACATCTTCTACTCCGGTTGAAACGGACGAACCGGTTGAAGAAACTAAGCCGGAAATCGTTGAAGAGGCTCATGTTGAACATTCCTCGGAAGACGCTGCCCCTTCTGATGAACTGACTCGTGAAGCAGTTCTGGAAGCTGCGCAGGTTCTGTGTGAACTGGAGCCGTCGTACGCTGCTGATTTGAAGGCAGGCGACGAAAAGAACGGCATGGTATCTCGTTGGGCACTGTACAGCAAGAAGCCACTGGGTGTTCTGGTTCTGGACTGCCCGTCCATCGCACGGAACATCGTCAAAAAACTGGCGCGTGGTGAGAGCCGCACGTTCCTGAACGAAGCAGGTCTGAAGTCGATCATGACAATCGAAGACGGCCTGCGCAAGGGTGTTATCAACGCCGATGATCTGCAGGAGCAGTTCAAGGAAGAGCTGGAAGCTCTGAAGGCAGAGAAAGACAAGTAATAACTAAATGACCAACTTGGACATTTAGTTAAATATGTTATAATATATCCCAGAGAGCGTTTGCTTTCTGGGATATATTTTTAGAAAGGGGATATTGTGTTGTGGGCACAGAAAGCATTATCAGTTTAAGCGAAGCTGTCCGACGCTTAGGAATCCACATTGACCTAAATGATGGCCCTCTAGTCGATACAAACCGCAAAACCGCCGACATTATGTGTCCGATGTGTTCTCCGCAGCACCGGACCAAAAGAAGAACACTTAATTTGGATTTCGCAAAGAACGTGTTCGGATGTAATCGCTGCGATTTCCGAGGCGGAGTATATAAGTTTATTGCGGCATATACGCATTGGCCTTATTCAGAAGTTGTTGAAAGAGTAAAAGCTGGCCAACTTGGTTCTTTTACACCTACCAGTATCATTTCTGATAAGGCAGAAAATGATTTGTCGGATGACAGCAATGTTCATGCCCCCATTCGAGTAAAAAACGAGACATATAATAAGATGTTAAGTTTTATGACTTTGAGTGAAAAGCACCGCTCAGATCTGCGGGGCAGGGGACTCAGCGATGAAGATATCGACCGTATAGGTTTTAAATCTCTGCGCCGAACCATTGATTCACTCGGAATGGCGAACCGATTGTCTACATCTGGCTACAAATTGGAGGGCGTTCCAGGATTTTGCATTGCAAAAAGCGGAAAATGGACTCTTTCTAAAGTAGTAGATGATGGGTTTCTTATTCCTCTGCGCAATGCATATGGAATGATCCAGGGTTTTCAGGTTCGCTATGACCACCCAAGCGATGATCGACATATCCCGAAATACGGGTATCTTTCGAGCAAGAACTATACTGGTGGTACAGCGTGCCAGCCATGGATTAACTGGGCAGGAGAGGATTACACAGATCGAATTGCCAAAGTTGGTGAGGCAAAAAAACAAAATGTCCAAGTTGGTCATTTTGACCCGTTTGATGTGATTCTTATAGAAGGGCCATTGAAAGCATATATTGTGAATGCAATTACAGGAGTAAATGTAATTGCTGTTCCGGGCGTAAATGCTCTTAAGAATGTTCCTCAGGTAGTGCGAGAGCTAAAAAGCATTGGCATGCGAAAGATATACATCGCCTATGATATGGATGCAGCCACCAATAAGGAGGTTGCAAAGCAACTAGATCGATTGAGGTCTATGCTCGATGATGCTGGTTATGAACATAGTACATTGCAATGGGATTCAACCTATAAAGGATTGGATGACTATGTTACATCTGAACCATTTATGGCGATGCGAAAAAAATTCATAGAAGGGAAGGGGAGAGGCTGCTAAGGTCTCTTCCCTTTTATTTACAAAAGAAAAATATGACTGTGTAGAGATAAAACAAAGTATCCACAATATATTAAATACACAAATATTCAGATTGTAATATAGTACAGAAATAAAAATGCAAAGAACAGCAAACATTCATGTTTTGTTCTACCCTTATACTTGACATATTCAAAGCATAACTGTATAATTCAAAATGCAAATATATTGTACGAATAATATAAAAGAGAATTTAATTATTCATTGTAAAATGGCAAATAAGAACTTATGTGATTACAGGGGGGAGCAGAGATGCAGAAGGATGGCCCACAAAGTAATGCAGCCAAAGAAATAAAAAAATCCGAGGCTGAAAACATGATCCGTGAGTATTTGGAACGAGCTGGTGTTATTGTGGACACAGACATTCCTGATCACGCCAAGGCAGTACGCATACAAATCGAAAGGCAAGAGAACTATAAGAACGTTCATAGTCTTCTGAAGATGTATCGCCATTTAGTAAGCGATTACGAGGTTTTCCTAGAGGATTTCAAAGAGAAGATACGCCAGGATACAACTGCGGGGGAAGAGGGAACTCGTTTCTTTGAGCAACTGTCATCTCGCTTGGAATTGATGAGTGTCAGCGAGGAGCAGCGTTTCGAAAGGACATACAGACCTCAGATTGCAACGGGACGTAGGCTCAGCGCTGCATTAGATGCTGTTCGCTTGGGAATGCGCATGCTTGAAAAAGAAGATCCCGAGGCCTGCAGGCTGTTGGACTTTGTTTATATTTCAGGCGAACGCAAGCCGGCTGTTCGAGAAACGATGAAGAAATTCCACTACGGCGGCGTGGCCGTCTATTACGGAAGAATGAAGAACGCTGAGAAGAAATTAACGAAGAATATCTTTGGATATGCTAATAATCAGGCTGAATTGACTCAAATCTTATCGTACTTGCGGCAAATGTTTGATGACGAAGTTAGCATAGACATGGTGAAGCATTTTTAAACATACGATCGGTATATCTGTTATAGGGTATACCGATTTTTTATATAAAATGAGAACACAAGTAGAACACAAGTAGAACAAAATAGAACAAGTCGGTAATTGTATATCAAAAATAATGTGTTATAATTATAGTATGAAAAACTGTAAGTAGGCGAAAGAGCATGTTTTACATGCTCTTTTTGTTTTCCAAATCGGATTTTTGTATCCGAAAAGCAAAACAGGCTCATATAAGCACATTATTTGTTTGATGTGCTTATATGAGCCTGTTTTCATGGGACTAGGAGATAGAGGAGTATCTTTTCCACATGAGACAGGTTCAAAACTCAATTTTAAGAAAGGGGGAGGATTGAAATGCCTAAAATCCTTTCGCGCTGTCAGAAAGCGCTGGAAACTCAGATGATCGATATGCAGATTTCTCTGAACAAGCATAAGTCGTTGATGAAGAAAACTTTCGGAATTTCTTCTACTGTTGGTGCTATGGCAGCATTGACTTCTCTGGCATTTGCTTCTGGTAATGCTTCGGTCGGCGATGTTGCCACATTTGGTAACCAAATCGGTCAGGCTTTGGGAAACATTTACGACACTGCCTTTAAGGTCATTACCGCTGCCGCTGCATTGGCTTTGCTTATTGCTTTTGGTGTCCGCATGGCCGGAAACCCGCAGAAAGCAGCACAAGCTACGGACTGGATTGTACGTATCATCGTCTGCTATATTGGTTTAAATTGTGTAGGCCTGATTTTTAAAATTATCCAGGGGGCGACCAAGGGTATGTCTACTGGTATTAGCACTATTAAAAAAGGCGGCTAAAACAAAATCATTATACAGTGAAGATCACCCTCGTGCGCTCTCCTCGGCGTTGCGAGGGTGATCCTCTTTATATGAACAGGGGAATATCCCCCCAGAAAGGGCATGATTTGAAAGTTTTTTTTCATTTCAATAAGCCGCACTATCTTGCATTGTTCAGCCTTCGCTCTTTCGCATCTTCTATTTTTTCCAGAGTACAACATGCTTTGGAAAAAGTCTGGGATGGTATAACCACCGCAGCTACTTGGTTCGTTAATGGCGTAAAAAGCATTGTCGAGTTTTTTGGCTCAGTTCTTAATTTCATCACATCATTAGCGGTCGCGCCACTTGTATCTTTTATTGCAGCTATCATAGATGTAATAATAAATGCTCTTTGCTATATGATGACGACCATAGCTAATAGTGCGGTAATGCTTTTTAAACCAGACATTGGCACTGGCGGTAGCATATTCGAATTGATATTGAAAGGTTATTCAGGTTTAATACCTTTTTTGAGAACGATATCGATAGCATTTATCCTTATTATTCTCGTATCCTCTTTAGCTAAAATTATTATCAATCCGCAGGCTAATGAAACTCCTCTGTCAGTTATTACGGGTGCATTTGTAGCAGGTGTGTTATCTTGTTGCGCTCCTTTTCTTGTAGTGCAAGCGGAAAAGATTTTCTTGGTTTTCTACTCTGGACTCCTCAGTATGGTTCCAGCAGAAGTAGATTTTGAAAAATTTGCATCCGCTGCTAATACATTCGTAGCAGATGGATCTGCATCAAAGTTTGGAGCTCAAATGGAAGGATTGATGACATCGATTCTCCTGTTGCTCCTACTTCTAATGATAGCATGGAAATTCTTTATGTTTATTTTGGAAGTGGCACAAAGATACTTGGTGCTCGGTACATTGCTGATATTCAGTCCTCTGGCTTGTTGTTTTATCACCACAAAATCCATGCGAAATTCATTCAAAGCCTATATTCGTATGGTGGCTTCAACACTGTTTTTAATGGTTATGAATGTATTCTTTCTTGCACTATTTCTGAAATCTGTAACCGGATTCTCAGATGCAATCGCATCAATCGGTGCAGAAAATAGTTCGACATCAAAAATAGCGATAGTTGTTACCTGGTGTATTGTTGAATTTGGATTACTTTATGTGGCAGGCCAATTTGATAGTTATCTTAATACGATGGGATTTAGCACTGCTGAGACTGGTGCCGGAATGATGGCTTCTATGGTTATGGATGCTATTGACATTGGCGCAATCAATCCCTTTGGATCTTTTCGAGGTCGAAGTAAAGGGCAATCTAACGGATTTTTTGGCAGAATGTTCTCCGGCCGCCAAGGAGCAGTTCCTTCGCTGCTGTCTAAGAGAGGCGCTCCAATTAGAATGAATGCGGGCGGAGTGGCTTTTGGAGATGTTGCTCAATCTCTGCGAAGAAAGACTGGCAATAAATCTCCTCTGAAGGATGGAAAAACTGCATCGGCAGCAGCTAGAGCATTGTTAGATGCGCTAGGTGACAATAAGCTGAAGCAGGAAAAATTCGATCTATCCAATTTGGATATAAAAGATGGTATTGCGATTCTCGATACTGCACCAGACAAAGATGGTAAAATGCTAACCATTGCCTTTGCTCCACAAGAAAATTTGCCTGCAGGTTTTGCGGAGGCTCATGGTGGGCGAGTAATAGATGTGCCTTCTCAAGGCAAGTTCGTTCTTCTTGCTGCAGGGCCAAATGCATGGTCGTATTTGGCGCAAAGCAGTGCTGCAGAAGCTGCCTTTGCAAGAGAATATGGAATTGGACTCGGCAAAGGACAAGTGCGGCATGTGCGTGATGGCAACGAGCTGACAGGTGCATATCGCACAACATATACCAATGATGCTGGATTGGACATGATGACAGAATGGGTCCCTGCATGCAGCTATACACCTGATGCGAGCTTGAATGCCGTCAAAACTCGAGTTGGTGATATGGATTATTGGAGATACAATGTTCCTATTCCTCGAGATGCTGAGGGAAATATTACAGCAACGTGCGAGAATACGACCGTGCCAACAGATGCAAGCAAGATGCAAACCTGGCTTGACTCCCAATTCAGAGGAACATCCCTCGATGGGTATAAGATGGTTGGCGGTACAGCAGACCAAATCCAATTAGAGAAGGATGGGGAAAAGTACGTGATGTCCCCAATCCTGAGCACTGCATTAACCGAACAGGCTGAATTAGGTCCACTAGCACATGCATATGCCAATAATGGTGCGGACTATATCATGGCAAAGGTGGATGACTTTAGTGCTGAGTCTATCAACAAGGTATTTGTCACTCGTGGTGCGCAGGGCAATCCTACGTTTGCACGTAAAATTGATTTGGATAAAACAATGCAAGAAGCATTGCGACGCAGGAGCGTTAATCCTGCCAACACCTCAAACATTCTAAAAACTGCTTATAGGAAGACAAAGGGGGATCGATAAATTTGGATTGGTTTGTGGAGAAGCTCGTTAATATCCTTGTAGATGCTACTGCGTATATAGCTGATACGTTTGGTAACAGTATCCTTGGATTATTAACAATGGATGTAGGTAGTGGCAAATCGTTTTTTGATTTGGTTTTTTCATCTATTGGAAATTTCTATCAATATTTCGTCATTATCGCTATCGCCTTTCTTTTGATAAACTATGTATGGCAACTGGCTAAAATGATGTTTTTGGCACAGGGAGCTAATGATACCCCATTAGGCCTTACAGCATGGACTATCATAGCTGGTTGCCTTATATATGCTGGGCGACCAATTATTTATTTTTTTGAAGGGTTTTTCAATATTATATACGGGGCCCTTTTGAATGCAAAGCTGACTGAAGGCGCAGATACAGCCATTGATTTCTCAGGCGTTTCAGAAAAAATGACTACTGCAATGTCCGGGGGAGGTTCCGGAGGCGCTACAAGCACCGCAGGTTCAATAGGCGCTCTGCTGCTGACACTTTTTCTTCTGCTCATGTTGGTGTACCAATTTATTATGTATCTTATCGAAATGGCAGAGCGATATATTGTTTTAGGTATCCTGTATTATACATGTCCATTTGCATTCTCGATGTTAGGAAGTCGATCGACAAGCAACATCTTTGGTTCTTGGGTTCGTATGGTGGGTAGCCAGTTGTTTCTTATGGTATGCAACGTCATATTTTTCCGATTATTTATGATGGGATTAAATAGCTATGACGGACTTATAGAAACATATAACCAACAAGTAAAGGCCCAAGCAGGAATAATGTCAACCTATAATCTCGGAACAGTTGTTATCGTTTGGGTTCTGATGATGCATGGTATTCTTGCTGTAGCAACTCGCGTAGACAGTTATCTCAATACGCTTGGTCTTAGTGCCGCTCAAACTGGGCGAGGTTTGGCGGGCGCTATGGTTGCCGCAGCTATGGGCGTACAGCGTACCGTTTCCTCCGCAAAGAATGTAGCAGGTAAGACCATCGGTATGGCCAAGGGCGCAAAGAACCTTGAAACTAAAGGTGCGGGTGCTATTAGGCAGAGAGTGGCTGATAAACATGCTCAATTCGATGAGAGTGGACATGCAAAAACGAGCACTTTCGCTAATGTTATGAACCAAAACCTGAATAAAGGTGAATTGGATAAGCTCGAAGGCTATAAAGGTGGCGAAAGCTTTATTAAAAACACCGATTTGAATGGCACTACTCTGGGCGGTAACTTTGATAAAACCACCTTTAAAGCTAATGAAGATGGCACGCTTTCGATGCAATGGACAGATGATAAGACTGGAAAGACTGCAGAGGTTACCATGAGTTCGCTGGATCCGGATATGAAGGGACATACGAACATTGATCCGAATACAACACAAGGACGAGTTATTACTATGACCGGTGAAAACGGTGAACAAATGAAGCTGTTTGCGGCTGCTACCGGTGATGGCGCAGCAGCCTTTAATACCGCAAATCCCGCAATGGAAAAGAAAATGGCTGAATTCAACAAACAAGAAGGCTGTTCGGCTAAGGAAGTTGCTCCTGGTGTATGGCAGACTCAACGTGTGGATAGCAATGGTAATGTTGTTGAGGCAAAGGAATATTCCAGCACCCAAATGTATAATTCCGATCCTGCACTCAATTCGTCGACTGAACAAATTGGTGATATGAGTTATAATGTGTCTGATATTACGGCAGCAACTACTGGTCCGGCTTTGTCGAGCGCATCTGATCCTGCTCATGACTTCCAGGCCTTCCAGCAAATGGGCGATGTGACAGCAAGCAAAGACTACGGAAATGGACGATTTGATGTTACTATCAACGGGCAAGAATATTCAGTTGGTGCAGCCGCAATGTGGAATGTATCCGAAAATGCACAAAATGTACAACGCATCCAGGCTTCGAATGGTTCGGTTTACAATATGATGCCGAAAAATCAGGCCGAAACATTCATGCCCAATAGCCGTAAAGTGACTTTGGATTCGAATGGCAGAGCCAAGGGTGTATTTGCCACACCCAAGCTGACTGCAGCCAGCAGTGCTCCTGCACCAGTGAATAAGCCTAAAATGTATCAAGCAGCACAAAATCGAGTAAATGGCAATAAATAAATCGTTAAATGGTAGAAGAGGTTATGCTTTGTATAACCTCTTCTTATTATTTCCCCCACAGAAAGCGAGAAATTGATATATGGCAGGAAACAACGATCTACAGCAGGGACTACAGGATAGTTATTCTGGAGTAAAGAATGCTGCAAATAGTGCTAAAAATGCAGCACGAACTGCGAAAAAGACGGTTGGCACTGCAAAAAAAGCTGTAAAAAAAGGAAGAGCAGCAGCTAAAGGCGCGAAGAAATTATTCGCGATGATACCGCTGCCTATCAAATTATATATTGCAGCAGGTTTAGGTATTGCAGTCTTTTTTGGAGGGCTGCTTTATTTTATGCCCAGCCTAATAAGCAATTCTCTGTTACATCAGAATGACCCTGAATCAGCGTCTTCTGGTGTTGACTTCTCGGATAACAAAAATTCCGAAGATAGCTATAAAGAAATGGAAGATAAGGCCGATGAATGCCGTGAAATGATCATTGATCAATTAGACCAAGGCAAAACGGCTGCATATAACGACCTGTCCCGAGAGGCACAGAGAAACGGTTGGAAACTCGATACGTCCAACTATACAGCGCCCCCGGAACAGACGGATAATCAGAACATGGTGCTTATATACAGCGGATATTCTGTATCAACAAAGAACGGATTGGGAGACGATGCATTTAAATACTATCAGGGCAATGACACAGACCAGGTAGAAGGATTAACGGCCTATAATGATCTTACCAATATGCTGACAAAGGCAAGGTCGACAAAAAATTCCACGCACCCTTATGGTAATCTGATGTATGGTTCAGATTTCGAAAGAGATTCAAACGGCGAGATCAGAAAAGAAGTAAGGGGAGAAGGCCTTGCGCAAGTAACATATGTATTTCCGATCGTATATGATCTGGATGTAGATGAACTGATAGAAAAGGCAATTTTGCCGGATGGCGTTACCCTTGATTCTGTTTATGAAGATACTTCCAGTATAGGTAAATCAACGACAAAAGCCTCGACCCTTACATCTACAGATAGCACAGCCACTACTACCACTGGCACAGCCACGATAGGGAGTAGCGATAACATTTTGAACAATGTAACATCGGGGATTTTATCTTCACCCATAACGATTGATGACTCATTGCTGAAAGAAAAATGCACCTCGCTGGGCAATTTTAAGATTACACGATATTGCCCATGCGTCGAAGAAAATGGCAATAACTCTGGTCTTGCTGCTAACGGTGAGCCACTCCAGCCAGGTGTGACCATTGCGGTGGATCCGAATGTTATTCCATTGGGAAGCGCGGTTTATATCAAAGGCATTGGTTGGCGCAAAGCCCAGGATACGGGCGGTGCAATAAAAGGACATATCATTGATTTGCTCGTACCAGATCATCACACAGCGGAAACAGTAACTACTTACAACGATGTGTATGTGGCGAAGAATTCCGCAGGCATTACATTTGGTGATGATACAACCGGTGCTTCCGATAGTTCAACAGAAGAAGGCGTTACTTATCGTGATACCCTTAATGAGATGGCCTCTACACTCGGTCATATGCTTTTCCCGAATGAGTCATGGATCGATTCTATCGGCTTAGGTGGTTCCTCGTCCTATGGCGATGATGGCCTCGGCTATTTCGGGGCTATGTGGTACTGGATTGAGTACGAAACTGGTAAAACGAACGATGAAGCATTTTGGTATTTTACTCAAAACGATAGCAAGGGCGGACAAGCATATGGCCTGCAATATGACTTATATCAAGGCTCATTACAAGAGTTTATGAGATATTGCGTTCAGCAGGATGCAACAACATACGCTATGTTTAAACCATATCTATCAGTTAGCAAGCAATCTTTATATGCACACTCGAGTAGCGATACGATGCCAACCATCTGGAAGGCTGCTTATGCAGCTGACCCCGAAGGGTTTAAAAGTCTTCAGAAGGAATATGCGGCGGCAAATTACCTAGATCCCGTCGTAAATGCTCTTGAGAAAAAAGGATATAAGATAGATTCTCGTTCCGATGTTGTTAAAGGCCTACTCCTAGGTTGGGCATTTCAATGGGGGCCTGCGACACCGCCGAGAAAATTAAGTCGAGTAGGCACAGCTGCGGAATTGAACAAGTTATCCGACATGGATTTTTTGAAAAAAGTCTATGATTGGCGAATAACCAATGAGTCCGAATACGCAACCAGATACCGAAGTGAGAAAAAAACCGCCCTTGCACTACAGAAAGAATGGGATTCCGGCGGAGGTATTTTAGGCGGTTCTGGCGCAGGCACACTGACTGCGGCGGAAGCGCAAAAGGTTGTTGCCCGTGCTAAGAGTGGTGGTTCTCAGGGCGTAAGTGGTAGCCATTGCTTGGAATGGGTTCAGCAGGTTTATGTGAATTCTGGTGTAAAGAAAACGTGGACCGGTATCTGCTGTGCTGGACATGCACGGGTTGCAGTTGCTAAAAAGAAGCCTGCAAACGCCGCCGCAATACCTGTCGGTGCAGCTGTATTCTCTGACCCTAAAGTGTATCACAACAAAGGTTCGTTAGGTAGTACAACGGGAGATACAGGTCAGGACTCCACCTTTACTGATGGAAAGTATCAATTATATGGCCATGTAGGAATATATATTGGCAATGGTAAAGTTGCTTCGTGGTATAACGGAGCGGTTCATTATGACTCGTGGGACGGCTGGGTATCTTACTATGGTAATGGAGGATGCGGTTTCTTGGTTAAAAAGTAATTATTCATTATGAAAGTGGAGGACTTAATGTATGTATAAGCAATCTATAACCCCCCGAAAGGGGGTATTTATGCTTCTTTCGGTCATCGCTATATTGATAGTTATATCATCGGTTATTGGACACTTGAGTCAAAAAAAAGAAGAACCTGTCGATGATGGCGTTCCCGACACAAGCAATGTCCACATTCTGGGAAGCGATTTGCTACAGCCATCTACAGTTACCTACAAAGGGGAAAGCGGCATCACATATACTATCGGATGTGATGAGCTTGTTGAATTAGAGGAAGGAATGGGTCTTCCTCTATCACCCATGGCAGATACTGCTGAAAAAAAAGTGGGTTTTAAGATGACGGCAACAGAAGGCGCATTGTATTATGCGAATTCTTACGATATGGCATATGTCAATGCCACAAATCCATACGTTAAATCTTTTGGTATTGTTGAATGGACAGACAGGACTTTATTTGATGCCTCGTTCAAAAATTCTGAACAATATGGCGTAGCGTTGGCTATTAACAATGAAGTTATGGAACGAATTAAGAATGGAGAAACGGATGACCGTATACTAATTCGAACAGTTGACCTTTCCAACAAATCATTTCTAGATGCATTTTATGTGAGCGTTGGTGTTAATGAGGAAGGGAAATGCTATTTGAAAGATGCTCATTCACTAGATGTATCTGAGAGTGAATATGATTCTTATCGCGCTGAAATGTGTAAGTTCGCTATTTCGGGAATAAATGATGATGGATGGAGCATTTCGTCTGTTACAAAAGCAGACGGGTCAAAAGACTATTCTGTTCATAACCGATATTCAGCAATTCCAGAAGCGAAACGATATGTTGTTGAACAACTGGATATGGATACTTACACAACCTATGTCCTTAACCGGGGAGAGCAGGGAAAGGCTATATCGGCAGATGTACTCAATCCAGATATATACCCTATTTTTGCAGTAACCCCTTGTTATGATGCGGCTACGGCCAAGCGGTATGGCTTATATACCATTTATTTATACCCTGCGTTTTTAAATGGTTCAACCACGGAAAACTTTTCTTATCTGGGCTATTCTGACTGGGCCAATACGAAATGTATTGTAACAAATGTGAATTGACAAACTGTGAGGTGAGATAAATGGCAGACGAAGAAATTCGGCCGGAAGTGTACTACATTCCGGAAAACTTTGATGATGCTGGTGGTGTATTAGGTGGACATTTCTCAACACGGAATGCAATCGAAATGGTTGTCCTATGTGGCCCTTTGGGAATAGTGGAATACAAAGTTTTTTTTGAGTTCCTGCATGTTGGTCTACAATTCGGACTTATTACTATGATGTTTACGATTGTACCTTTAGCGGCCTTGGCAGCCTTTGGTATAGGTGGAGAGAGTTTATCTCAAATACTTATGGCATATATTCGATTTATTCGAAAACGGCGTAAACTCAGCTATGTGGAGTTTACTGATAAAATGGTCGCATATGACACTGCATTTTGGTCTCTTAATGGCATTCTCGACAGTATTGCATCTGAGGGGTTCAAAGGAACTTTTCTAAAAATGAAAAAATATAGAGAGACTATTAAAAATGGTACTGCGGCTAAGAACGAGTTTGAAGATGAAAATATCGATGACTATCAGGAAGATGATATTGTAGAAGCTAATGATATTCCGTCTATCCCTGAAACAGAAACATCCGCAGAGGTTCCCTCGGATGTACCACGTAAATCCATTTTTGCAAAAACACCGAAAAAGAAAAAACAACTTAAACCGGTTAAACCGAAAAAATTAAAGCCGGTGAAGGTGAAAAAGAATCAAGCGATGGATACTGCGCTACAAGCACCCATTAAAAAAGCTAAGCCTCCGCGCCAGAAGAAACCGAAGGCAGAGTCGGTATGGATGAAGTCGGCTATGCGGGAAGTATTACTGCAGAAGCTGGAACTGGGTGATGATGATGACGACATATAATTCGTATGATAGAAACAAATCCATAGGAATGGACTGAAAAGTCTTTCCTATGGATTTGTTTTTGCCGAGAGAGGAGCCGATATGTCAGAGAATAATGATCTACAGCAGGGACTACAGGATAGTTATTCTGGAGTAAAGAATGCTGCAAATAGTGCTAAAAATGCAGCACGAACTGCGAAAAAGACGGTTGGCACTGCAAAAAAAGCTGTAAAAAAAGGAAGAGCAGCAGCTAAAGGCGCGAAGAAATTATTCGCGATGATACCGCTGCCTATCAAATTATATATTGCAGCAGGTTTAGGTATTGCAGTCTTTTTTGGAGGGCTGCTTTATTTTATGCCCAGCCTAATAAGCAATTCTCTGTTACATCAGAATGACCCTGAATCAGCGTCTTCTGGTGTTGACTTCTCGGATAACAAAAATTCCGAAGATAGCTATAAAGAAATGGAAGATAAGGCCGATGAATGCCGTGAAATGATCATTGATCAATTAGACCAAGGCAAAACGGCTGCATATAACGACCTGTCCCGAGAGGCACAGAGAAACGGTTGGAAACTCGATACGTCCAACTATACAGCGCCCCCGGAACAGACGGATAATCAGAACATGGTGCTTATATACAGCGGATATTCTGTATCAACAAAGAACGGATTGGGAGACGATGCATTTAAATACTATCAGGGCAATGACACAGACCAGGTAGAAGGATTAACGGCCTATAATGATCTTACCAATATGCTGACAAAGGCAAGGTCGACAAAAAATTCCACGCACCCTTATGGTAATCTGATGTATGGTTCAGATTTCGAAAGAGATTCAAACGGCGAGATCAGAAAAGAAGTAAGGGGAGAAGGCCTTGCGCAAGTAACATATGTATTTCCGATCGTATATGATCTGGATGTAGATGAACTGATAGAAAAGGCAATTTTGCCGGATGGCGTTACCCTTGATTCTGTTTATGAAGATACTTCCAGTATAGGTAAATCAACGACAAAAGCCTCGACCCTTACATCTACAGATAGCACAGCCACTACTACCACTGGCACAGCCACGATAGGGAGTAGCGATAACATTTTGAACAATGTAACATCGGGGATTTTATCTTCACCCATAACGATTGATGACTCATTGCTGAAAGAAAAATGCACCTCGCTGGGCAATTTTAAGATTACACGATATTGCCCATGCGTCGAAGAAAATGGCAATAACTCTGGTCTTGCTGCTAACGGTGAGCCACTCCAGCCAGGTGTGACCATTGCGGTGGATCCGAATGTTATTCCATTGGGAAGCGCGGTTTATATCAAAGGCATTGGTTGGCGCAAAGCCCAGGATACGGGCGGTGCAATAAAAGGACATATCATTGATTTGCTCGTACCAGATCATCACACAGCGGAAACAGTAACTACTTACAACGATGTGTATGTGGCGAAGAATTCCGCAGGCATTACATTTGGTGATGATACAACCGGTGCTTCCGATAGTTCAACAGAAGAAGGCGTTACTTATCGTGATACCCTTAATGAGATGGCCTCTACACTCGGTCATATGCTTTTCCCGAATGAGTCATGGATCGATTCTATCGGCTTAGGTGGTTCCTCGTCCTATGGCGATGATGGCCTCGGCTATTTCGGGGCTATGTGGTACTGGATTGAGTACGAAACTGGTAAAACGAACGATGAAGCATTTTGGTATTTTACTCAAAACGATAGCAAGGGCGGACAAGCATATGGCCTGCAATATGACTTATATCAAGGCTCATTACAAGAGTTTATGAGATATTGCGTTCAGCAGGATGCAACAACATACGCTATGTTTAAACCATATCTATCAGTTAGCAAGCAATCTTTATATGCACACTCGAGTAGCGATACGATGCCAACCATCTGGAAGGCTGCTTATGCAGCTGACCCCGAAGGGTTTAAAAGTCTTCAGAAGGAATATGCGGCGGCAAATTACCTAGATCCCGTCGTAAATGCTCTTGAGAAAAAAGGATATAAGATAGATTCTCGTTCCGATGTTGTTAAAGGCCTACTCCTAGGTTGGGCATTTCAATGGGGGCCTGCGACACCGCCGAGAAAATTAAGTCGAGTAGGCACAGCTGCGGAATTGAACAAGTTATCCGACATGGATTTTTTGAAAAAAGTCTATGATTGGCGAATAACCAATGAGTCCGAATACGCAACCAGATACCGAAGTGAGAAAAAAACCGTCCTTGAATTACAGAAGCAATGGGACTCGGGAGGAGGTATCCTTGGCGTCAATGGAGGAAAAGGAAAAATAACTGCTGCACAAGCACAAAAGGTCGCCAGCCTGGCAAGTACAAACCGATCCTTTGGGTTAAGTGGTGCATGGTGCCTATCGTGGGTGCAGTCGGTTTACCGTACAGCAGGTGTTCCTAATGGTAACGTATGTTGTGCAGGTCATGCACGTCGAAAATTTGCCATAAAAATACCCTCGAGTGCAAAAGAAATTCCAGTTGGCGCAGCTGTGTTCTCGAACCCCAAAGTCTATGTAAACAAAAACGGCTCAAGAGGAAGCACAGAATATTGTCATGACCAATCACCTCCCGAATTGTTAGGTCATGTCGGAATATATGTAGGAAATGGTAAGGTAAGATCTTGGCTTGGATCGCACGTAGGTACGGATACATGGGAACATTGGTGTGAATGGTATGGTAACGGCGGATATGGCATTCCGTATTAAGAATAAGATTGCACACAGATTATTTGAATGGAGGTTTGTATAAATGCGTAAAGCTAAACGTAGTAAACCTAAGAAACGCAACAAGTTCTTTAAGGACAATTCTCAAAATGAATCGCCAGAAGCAGAAGGCTTGGATGCTCAAAAGAAAACAAAGGAACAACGGGAAGAAAAGCCTATTCCCGTTGTTCCTTCCCAGTCGGTAATCCCAATCAAAGATATTTATCGCGGCATGATTATTACAGATGATGATCGATATATAAAAATCGTAGAAGTTTTACCGACGAACTTTACCTTGAAATCGGTAGAAGAACAAGACAATATCATTCATCTATTTGCAAGCTGGCTTCGTATTGCTCCTTCTAATATTCAGTTCAAGGTAATTACCAGACGTGCTGATAGCACGAATATCATCCGTAATATTATGAAAGCAGCCGAGGTAGAGGAGCAGCCTAAGTGCCGCGAATTGACCAAGGACCATATTAGATTCATTCAGGAACTTAGTGGACAAGAGGCCTTAGCTCGCCGGTTCTTCATCATTTTTGAGTATGAGAATACTGGTACTCGAAAGAAAACCATTGATGACATTGCTGATGATATCGCTGAGGCTGTTCGTAAAATTCGTAGCGGTGTCGGTGCATGTGGCAGTGAAATTGTTATCCCCAAAGACGATGATTACTTCCAGGCAGAAGCACTGTATCAGTTCTATAATCGGAAGAGCAGCGCTAAGGAATCTCTTGCAGAACGAGTGATTCGCGTTACTGAAGACACGATGAAGGTAAAAGGTCTGACAAAAGGCGTTGACCCGTATCCAACTGTTCCAATTGTCGATTACCTTGCGCCTAGAGGCTTGGACTTCACTCACAAGAACTTTGTTATCTGTGATGGTCAGTATTTGTCATTTTTCTTTATCCCTCGCGATGGTTATCCTTCGGCCGTTACCGGTGGTTGGTTTACAACCCTCGTGGAAGCCGGTGACGGCGTCGATGTGGACATTATCGCCCGTAAGCAGGATAGAGGTAAGGTTAAGGACAAGGTGGCCTTAAAACTCAAACTGACGCGAATTAAGGCAAGCAATCGTAGTGATACAGATACTGACTTCGAGTCTATTGCAGAAGCAATTTCTGCAGCCCAGTATATTAAGCAGAGCATTTCTAATGGCGAAGACTTTTACAACATGTACACATTCGTCACCATTGCAGCAGATACTTATGACGAGCTTCTGAGGAGAAAAGAGAGTATTTCTGACTACTTGTATTCTCGAGACATTACCATTAAGGAAATCGTCTTCCGTACGGAAGATGCCTTTCAGATAACGGCTCCACTGCTTCAGGAAAAGAAGGAACTGTGTGAATTTGCTCAAAGAAATGTTATGACATATGGATTAGCGAGTATGTTCCCGTTCACTTCTTGCGAAATCTGTGATGAGAACGGCATTGTACTTGGCGTAAATCGTCGCTATTCTTCGGTCGTAAACATGGACATCTTCAACACGAAGAAATATAAGAATGCGAATATCACAGTCACGGGAACCACCGGTGCCGGCAAGACATACTGCACGCTGCTTATGGCTTTGCGTTTTCGTTATCAGGGCATTCAGACATTCATCATTACGCCGGATAAAGCCCATGAGATGCAGCGTGTTTGCACGCACATCGGCGGCAGTTATATCAGCATAAGCCCCGGTGCAAAGAGCTGCATCAACATTATGGAGATCCGTCCAGTAGTATCTCCGATCTCTGAATATCTGGATGAGCAGGATAGCTTTGAACAGAAGAGTTGGCTGACACAAAAGACTTCTCAGATGCTTACATTCTTCCATATTCTCGTTCCTGATCTTACAAATGAGGAAGAGCAGCTTGTTGATGAGGCCATCATTAAGACATACAACGAGTTCGGCATCACACATGACAATGCATCTATTTACATCGCAGGAACCAAGAAGGTGAAGCCGATGCCCATCATTGGTGACCTGTACAATACTCTTCAAAAGAATGAATACACGCAACGTGTTGCTCATATCCTTGGTCGTTTTGTTACCGGTTCAGCCTCCAGCTTCAATCACCAGACCAACGTCGATCTTGAAAACAAGTTCATCGTTTTTGATTTGGAAGATCTGCAAGGTACAATGAAGGCCGTGGGCATGTTTATCGTTATGGACTTCCTGTGGACCCGTATTAAGCAAAACCGTACCGAACGCAAAGCAGTTATCATTGATGAGGGATGGCAGCTGATTGGTGCATCCAGTGATTCGAGAGCGGCCGATTTCGTTTACCGTATCTTTAAAATTATTCGTGGTTACGGTGGATCTGCAATTTTCGCAACGCAGGATATTTCGGACTTGTTTGCTTTCCAAGACGGTAAATACGGCAAGGCAATTATATCTAACTCGAAGACAAAGATTATCCTTGGCCTTGAAGCGCAAGAGGCAAAAGCGATGCAGGATGTATTGCAGCTTACTAAAAATGAGGTTCGCAGTATTGTAAACTTCAATCGCGGCGAAGGACTTATCTGTGCAAACAACAATAAGGTTCCTGTTTTCATTCGAGCGTCTCGTTTGGAAGATGAGTTGATTACGACTGATCCAGCTCAGATCGCAGCTATTGTAAAGCGTAAAAAAGCCGAACGTATTATGCGAGAACATGAAGAGGAGCAGACCGAAAGAGAAGAAAAAAAAGTCAACCTTATGGACTCTTCCATCAACGAGACTGCTACTCCTCTGGATAAAATCGTAACCGATGACTCACATGTTGACTATGAAATGAGTGAACCTGCGGAGAAAAAAATTCCTCGTGCATCAACTCCTGCCGCTCCTAAAAATGAGGAACAGTTGGCATATGAAGCCAAGATGAGTAGCTTGGCAATGGATCAAATGGCCGAGGGAGCGGTTGTGAAAAACCCGGATGGTACGATTGATAACTTCGAAAATCAGACCATTCTGGTTAATCCCACATATCAAGATGATTCAGATGAGGCTTCGGTTTTCGTGGAAATGAGTAATGAAATTCAGGAGCAACCCAATCAAAAAAATGAAAATAATCCACCAAAATCTTCTCCCGCAAACAAGCCGCCAGCTAATGAATTGTACAATGACACACTAAATTCTAACGGAAATGAGGACGATATTTATGAACATCATCCGCCAGCCCAGTTCTGATGTGGACACGCTGGAAGGAGCTCTTTGCCATATGCTGCAGGTATGCGACACGCTGCCTGCTGCGGCAATTAACGTGTTTGCACAGAAGTTTGCAATACTTCATGGTCAGAAAGTTTCCGATAATTTCGGAACAAATGTCATTATGAGAAACCTGCGCCAGCAAGGTTTTGTTTATCAGACTACGCAGCACCTGTACTCGAATAACCCGATTATGCGCATCAACCAAAAGGGAATAGATGCGTTTTGGGTATTCATGGAACACATGCAAGGCGTTGATCTTCAAACTGTTTATAAGCCTGCTGAACAAGGCAGCCTGGCGTATACGAAGAACGGAAAACATTACGTTATCATTCGTTGTAAGGGAAACGGTGCAGTTGAACTCGGTACGGCGTGTCAGCAAGAAGTAAAAGTTAATCGCTATAACAAGAGACATCCTGAGTTTAAGAGAGAAGACCGTTACTTCTTTATTTTCGATAACAAAGAAGATATCATGAACGCGCCGTATCTTTTGAAGTCTCCAACCCTGTTTTGTACGATCAAATACAACAAACAGTGGGTACCTGAATTGCGATTTGTTAACCCAGATATTTGGCGGAAACGCCATGAGGAGGGAAGCTCCACATGACAATGCAAAAGCGAAGGTTCAAAAAACTTGCATGTCACGATGAGCTGACTTACGAGGTTTTGAGGATGCTTCAAGTATTCGGACCTCTGTCAATTCCATCGTTATATAAGCGGTGTTCTCAGATTTGCAAACAGAATGAACTGATGATATCCGAGGAATATTTCCGAGAATTTCTCCTTTCTGAAATGGAGAAACGTCGATACATTACCATCAAAAAAGAAATCGTAACTGGTTATGTAGATCGCGGCAAGCACCGTTTTATGCAAGATGCTTTCTGGGTTTTCCTCGAGTTCGTTGAAGGAATGGATATGGAAAGCGTCATTGATGGCCCAGATCCGGCACAGGTTTCGTTCCAAAGAAACAATGCACTTTATCATATCGTTCGATGTGATTCTGATGGCAGCTTAGACTATGGTCCGATTAAATCATTAGTGACAGAAATGCGCGAGTATCAAAATCCGTATGCAGCTGAACAGATTCCGGATCGGTTTATCCTCGTTTATTCCTCTCGAGATTTAATGCTGAGATCACCGATTGTTTTGGATGTACCTACGTTAAAAGCAGTGGTCGAATATCCAAATGGAGGCAATATCGCGTCGCTATACTTCTCGAAAGTATAAGCAACAGGAGCTGTTTATCATGCATAAAGAATCGAAAGAGGCACTCCTCAATGCAGAGAAAAAATGCAGGGAGTGCCTTTCAATTTTGAAAAACACCTCGTGGTCAATGGAGGATAATTGCCCAGAAGAAACCATTGGTGCTATGGAATCTGCGTATCAAAAAAGCGTGGATGTACTGCTCTCAATCGAGGATTGTTTGCTTAAAATTCCGGACGAAAAGGAGCAAATACAAGCGCTTCAAAAGGCACATGTCTTTGACAATGATTCGTTCTTAGTTCCTGATATTTGTGTTGAGTACGACAAAACATTGGGACTAAGTTGTACCATCAGCAGCCCCCCGTTACTGAAAAAAGCAGTCTCGAGAACCAAGTATGGCTCACTTTTGATGGACGGAATTCTCTTTCAAATTCACGACAAATTACCTGTGGTGGACAAGAAAATAGAGCAAGCTGCTGTCATTTTTGTGAGCTATGTTTCACTGTCGCACAACGGAAAGTCACTTTATTATGACAACGATAATATTGCAATCAAAAGGCTCCTGGACATTATAATTCCTCGAATTTGCATAGACGATGCCGCTTGTTATTGCGACAATTTTTATCTGACGCAACCGGCACAGACCACGTATTCTGCACTTTATGTCGTGGAAAAATCGCATTTAAAAGAGTGGATTTGTCAACATAAAGAACTGCAATTATTCCGTGATTTGTGGTCCGAATAACAAACTCAAAATGGCATTATAAGGTAAATTTCTGAGGTTCGTTTTTGAACTGAACGAAACCCGCAAAAAGTACCTGCTGCCGAAGGGTAAAATCCTTAGAAAACACGGGGTTTTTCGAGGGCCGGACGACTCGGATTTTGTACAGGGTATCAGCAGCGTATACAAAATGGGAGGCGAAAATGGCTGAATGACTCATAGTTTGAAAGGGTCCATATTGAGAGTGCTTGCGTTTTCTCACCGAGTAGACAAAAGGACGTTCTTGCTTTTGCATGAAAGCCCTACCTATGTCAGGAAATGCCTAAGAGAATTAACGGAAGAGAAGATTGTAAAAGAGTCGAAGTCAGCAGGCTTCAAATCATATGCGTTGACTCTTCGGGGAGAAACATTCTTGAGAGAGCAAGATCAGAAGATGTTCTCTTTCTACAAGAATTACTTTGGAAACCCAGGACGAACTCAAAGGCATAAAGATATTTACCGCCGGCTCGGATATGTGACGGCGATGCTGGAAGTGGCAGGATGCTCGATCGGCACAGATAAGCCAAGTTTGGCGGAAACTAAGATTTCCGGAGTAACGCTTTCGCGGAAAGTGAATACGTTTTATTCGCTGAGGGAGTTGAGAGAAGATCAACAACGTGAAAGCCGGACGAACATGTCACGCGCAAGTGGCGTGATTTTCAGCGATGCCGGGTCGGCAATCACCTACGCATGCTGCGGAGACACGATGGTGATGAACCGGATGTGCGAATTGGAAACGCTGGAGCTGCTGAAGCAAAGCATGTATTCCGTTTATGCGCACGTTGAGGAAATCCAAAGAGCAATCCTGCTTGTTCCTGATGACTCGAACATGATGCGGTTGATCGAAAGCACAGAGAAAAACAACTACATCGGAAATCTGTTGCCGTGTAAGGGAAAGAAGGGAATAAGAATCCCGTTTTACTATATCCCGATGATGCGGTTCGGTTGTGTAACATTAAAGCGTTTGCTCAACTTCTCGAATGATCAATTCAAAAGAATGTGTTTCACCGCCGATGAAATGAAAGCAGCGCAGGAGCAAGGAGTAGGAGATGCGATTATCAAAGGTTTGATCTGCTACGAATTTGTTTCAAGTAACATTTCTTCACTCATTCGCATTCGAGAACAGCATGCAGAGAACATGAGCGGCGTCGGCATTGTGTGTGACGTGGAACAAGTTCCTTTCGTGCGATTGTTCTTTACCAATTTCCCTGAAATAAAAATTCGTGCTCTTAGCACAAATAAGATCAATCAATTTATCTTTGGAAGGGAGGACGTTTTATAATGGCGCGTCCCAGCATGATTGCGCAGATACGTAAAAGGGTTATGCGTAATCAGAAAAAAGCAGTTATCTATTTGATAATCGGCATACTCGCTACTATTTGGATTGGCGGTATATTCGGGCAGTTCTCCGACCTGTCGAGTATATTGACGCCATTTGGTGATGATACATCTTCGTTTTCATTCACCATAAATCCAATTACATGCGCAATCTTCTTTTTCAAAAACCTACCCCATAGCTTAATGGCTCCGCTTATGCTTTACGCACTTATCGGTATGTTCGTTATGATGAAGTGGAAGGACAAGACGATGATGGATACCGAAGATGATGAGCGCGGCTTCAAGATGGAAAACAGCGGAACATACGGTACGTCACGCCTGATGAAAGAAGAAGACATCAAAGAATACTTAGAGGTTGAACCTCTCGAAAGAACGAGCGGTGTAATCGTAGGTCGTATTCCGTCAACAGACCCAAATAAGAAGGGAGACATCGTAAGTATCTCTCCAGACGGAAGACACTACAAATACGATGCGCTTGGTCGAATGGCAGTTGAGAAAAAGCCTGACGGCACAGTGAAGCCCGTGCGAGAGAAATTCAAAAGCAATACAAATAAACACATCATGGTCGTTGGTTCCAGTGGTTGTGGTAAGAGTTACTGTTTTGCTCGACCTTCTATTCTTCAAGCGATTAAGCGCAAAGAGTCAATTATCATTACGGACCCGAAAGGCGAACTTTATTCCGATACTGCAAGATACGCAGAAGAACGTGGTTATACAGTAAAGATACTTAATCTCTCCTATCTGCAAGGCAGTGATTCTTGGGATTGCCTCGCAGAGTTAAAGGGTTCAGCGCAAATTGGTATCGAAGCGCAGCGTTTCTGTCATATTATCATTGATAATACGTCGAACCCCAATGGCGGTGGCGATGAGATTTACGCAAACGGCGAAGAAAACCTTTTGACTGCATTGGTGCTGTATGTACTTACATGCAAGGAGTATACCGGTAAGGTAAGTCTGGGTGGTGTTTATGATCTTCTCAGCCAAGAAGAGGCGGACCTTGTTACTAAGTTTGAAGTTTTGCCGGATGATAATCCAGCAAAGAAACCATGGAACATTTTCATTACTGCATCGCCAAACCTTCGCGGTAACTTGAAACTTGGGCTTGGTACAAGACTGAGAGTGTTGCAGGACAACATCGTTCAAACTATAACCGGTGTCCCTGATATAAGTTTGACGCTGCCCGGTGAAACGCCGTGTGCTTATTATATCATTATGCCGGTTATGCACAAGACATATAGATTTATCTCTTCGTTGTTCTTCTCCTGCTTATTCGATAAGCTGTTTGATTTGGCAATGTCGCGTAAGTCTCAGTCCTTGGACGTTCCGGTTAATGTAATCATGGACGAGTTTATTGCGATTGGTAAGATACCAGACTTTGAACAGAAGCTAGCAACGGTTCGTTCCGCAGGTATCTCCATCTCGATGATCTTCCAGAACCTTGCACAGTTGCAAGAGGAATATCCGAACGGAATGTGGGAGTCGCTACTGTCCAACTGCTCGAACTTCATATGCCTTGCTTGTAATGATATGAGTACAGCTGAATACCTGACCAAGCGAGCAGGCACAGGAACGATTGCTTTGGAAAACAAAAGAGTAGACAGATCTATTATGAACGTCGGTGCTCCTGAAAAAGTATCGATGTCTTATTCTGTGGGAGAACGCAGCGTTATGCAGGAGACAGAACTTATCAAGTTGGCTTCACAAGGCAAACTTGTTCTGGTCCCGGCCGGCGCGGACATTGTGGTTCTTGATAAATTCCCTTACACCGATTTAGTTGATCCGTCCACATTGGAATTCGTCAACATGAAAGAACATACTCCTGCATGGGCACAGCAAGCAAAGAACTATCATATGCCGCAACCTAAAGCAGATGTTCAAACGACATACACTAGTCACAGTCAAACATCGATGCCTAAACCAGAAGGCGAAGACGAAGAAGAAGACATACTCGATGCGGAAAATGAGATTCCAGCTTCTCCTATATCTCCCAAACCGCAGCAGACCGAACCACCTACCGCTAAAGAGCAGACATGCTCTGCTCCGAAACAGGAGGCAAGTGAAGCAAAACAAAAGAAAATGCAAGAGCAATTCGTTAGCAGCTCGAATGTAGTAAGTGGATCTGATGATTTCTCGGATTTCTGATTACTACAATAAGACAAAGGCACGTTATTAAAAGGCGTGCCTTAATTATTTGGCAAAAAGGCTTGACCCGCCTTTTTAATAAACATTATCTTTAGGAGGTTTTATACCATGAACGCAAACGAAAACATTAACCCGAACATGCAGAATCCGAACGAGGAAACTTTTAATGAGCAGCCTGTTGTTCCGGAAAACCCGGTTCAGCCCGCTCCTGCAGAACCGGCACCGGAAGCGCTTGAGGCAATGCCCCCTCTGCCGTCCCAGCCGACTCCGCTTACTCCGGAAGAAACGGCACCGATGGCAGGGGAGGAACTGCCGGACGCACTTCCTCCGATTGATGAAGCACAGCCGGTGGCCGCTGCAGCGGATGTTGCTGCTGCTGATGCACTGGAAGCACAGCTCCAGCAGCAGCGTGCGCAGAGCCAGCGTCGCCGCAGCGCAGGTCCGCAGGTTCGCCCCATTCATTTCTCTGCACAGCGTCAGAATGTTATTCATAACGCCGACCCGTCTTTCCGTTACATTGACGAAGCAGAACAGGAAAAGCGCCGTCGCGCACTGGATCTGTATCAGTCTTTTAATAGCAAGCGTTATCTGCAGGGTTCCGTCAAGGGTGTCCGCCCGGTGTTTGAGCGTGGCAGCGGCGTAGCAAATAACCAGATGCTTTACTACGCAATCGTTTCTTATGGCCCGTACCAGGTTTACATCCCGGACTTCAAGTTCTCGGACATTGATCAGGAAGCACTGCTTCGCACTTATCAGAACAACAACCCGGAACGCACTATGGCTGATGCAATGCGTATCTACCTGCAGTCCCGCATTGGCGCAAAGATTGATTTTGTCGTTGACCAGCTCCCGGAGGAGGGCGATCTGGAAAACCATTCTGTTGTTGGCGGCGACCGTAAGGAAGCTATGCGCCGTAAGCGCATTCAATACTGGTTTGGCACTACCAATACTGGCGCTCCGTATGTGAACGAAGGCGATAAGGCCCTGGCCCGCATCGTTGCTGTTTCTCGTGGCGCAGTACGTGTAGAGCTGTATGGCGTCGAGACCGCAATTCCCGCCCGTGAGCTCTCCTGGAGCATGCTTCAGGACGCTCGTTCTGATGATCGCTTTGAGGTAGGTAAGCAGGTTAAGGTTCTCATCACTGAGATCAAGCGTAACGAGGAACAGAATTACGCTGTTTCTTACCAGGCCTCTGTGAAGCAGGCAGAAAACGACCCGCGCATTGCAGCGATGAACATTTACACCGACGGCAGCTTCTGCGAGGGTGTTATCACCTATGTTGACCCCCCGCGTGCAGATCGCCCGAACGGTCGTATTTTCGTAGAACTGGAGAAGGGTGTTCAGTGCATGTGCCCGATGCTCAATGGCCCGATTCCTCCGATTCGCGGAACTCTGGTTCGCGTTCGTATTACCAATCACAACGATGAGCGTCATTTCCTCTATGCAAAGATTGAGCGCGTACTTCGCCTGCCGGCAGATGTACAGCTCTAACCATTTCGAAAGTCAAGCCGCTCTCACCCAATAGAGAGCGGCTTTGGTTTCAAACTCATAATATAAGGGTTGCAAAATAAATTGGTTAGTGATATAATCTAACCAACAAAAGAAACACAGTTCTAAAAGGAGGCAACCCGCATGAAACTCATGGCGTTCATTGTTATTGCAGTTATGACCTATGCCGTTTCGGTATTTCATTTCGTGCATCAGTACGCAACAACCACAAACGTTGAGCAGAAGAAAGAATGCCGGATCGGTCTCACGTTGTTTGCGGTTACGGCATTCTTCTCCGCAGTTATCATAAAGACAGTAATGTTTTCCGTCCAAGGTGTTCTCCCATTACTGTAATTCCTACAAACTCACAAAGCATAAGGCCAGAAGATGTTTTAGCATCTCTGGCCTTTGTTTTGTTAAAAATCCCATAGAAGAAGGTGAAGTCTATGGATATCAAGAAAAATATATTACAATCCACATTGGCTATTTTCCAAAGTGATTTCACGGAGGCGGGACGGAAACTCATATCCCTGTCTTCAGAAGAACCATCTGCATGGTACACGGACTCATTCTACGAGATCATGTCTATTGCTGGACTAACAAGTATTCCATCCCATACGTCTATTGTCTCTACTTTCCCCTCGATAACGTGTGTTGAAAGGGAAGGTGCCCTAAACACATTTATCCGTCTACAAATAGGTAAGAGACAGAAACCCTCTATGATGTTCTCTCAAATGACGCAAGTGGGAGAGTATATGGCATTTGGCTTTGACTCGGTTGTACAGCAAGCTGGCCGGCATAAGCTACTTGAAAAAGCACTCGCAAAGATACGGAGCCAATTTGAGTTCCAGCACGAACCCAACGATGTTTCTATTTCCTTTGCATTCATTGACGCGAAACCTAACAAAGGTAATAACACAGATGCCCTTGTATATATACAACCCGAAACAAAAAAATATCGTTCATCATACCAGGCTATAATCCCGGTTAATAACGATGAGGCTCAGGAAAGAGCAATCCTCGCAGTAATGGCTGTCTGCTTATCTGATATATTTGTTTCCACTCATTCTGAAAAGTATATCACTGTTGTAAACAGCATGAATAACAGAACAGCAATGGGGCAGGGAGAGCCGGACAAGCTGCCCAATCTGTTAGTCTATCGTAGACAGAAGAAGTATTCCAACAACCCAGCAGAAAACCCTTTGCACAAGGTGTACCAAATGTATCGCCCGCTCGCGTATTCTTTACTTTCTGAGGCAGCAGGTATCCTCCCTCAAACCGAAGGGGATCTTTGTATACCAGGGGAAGGTTAACTTGGTGGCATTGAAGTTCTTATTTTCAAACTCACTCGCATGGTATTGCCAATAGAGTGGATCTCTCTTTCAAACTCAATAGAAGCTCACTACAAACTCACTCATCCGCAAGCCAGAAACTGAAACTAAATGCAAACCTGATTAACAGCAGCCCGGATTGACCTGATAACCCAATCGGTCATTATGACATAAAACCCAGGGACACGGGCACGGACTCATTCTTCCACATATCTTCTGTCTAACACAGATGGTGGAATATTGTGATTTATAGGGATGTGCCCTACATAGGGGTTATTGTCTATCTACGCTAATACTCAAGGGAGCATAATCGAATGGTGTGAGGCAGTACGCAGCCAACGCTATCTGCTCTGCCTATATAGGTGATATGGGTGTATTGTATATACCACAATAAGAGAATACCTGAATTGCAGTAGGGGTGTTTATAACACAGCAAGAATTCTTTCAAGACATGGATAACAAATGGACTCTATGTGCAGTATATCAGTGCACCGAAATTACCATAAGCGGAGACCGAGAAAGATTTGAAATAGGGCTTTCTTATTCCAATGATTATGGTAAGAGGTGAATACGATAGATGAGTTATAATCGTTATTGCGATTATCGAATTCAAACGGTGACTTGTGAAAGCGAGAGTTCCTTAGACAAATATACAGAATACCGTCCCATATTTGGTGACGATGGTGCGCTGGACCTTTTGGCTTCATTTTTGACAGAGGAAGTCTCTGCTTTTCCGGATGAGGTGCTGCGGGTTGTTCGCCAAGCCGTTAAAGATCCATACAATGAAATATATACTTTTACCGGAAACGTATACTACATGAGGATTGTCTATAGGACTGCTACCATTGATACGAATTTTTTGACAAAGAAGATAAGCGGCCATTGGTAACGGTGGATACGCAGGATCTACTTGAGTTGGTTCAACAATGGAACGCTGATATCAAGTTCTTAAAGAAACAGATGGATATGCTCCCCGAAAGACAGATAATTATCGCTGCATATCTTCAAACGAAATATGGCTATACCCATTCGCAGCTTGCCAATGAAATTGCTTATTTGATGCATACACGCGAAATTGCCATTGAATTTTTGTATTACATAAGATACAACAGGTTCATTCCAGAGAGATATGCCAGCGTTTTCTCCGGATTTACTGCTGAAAAACTGAAGAAAGAATTTGGCTTATCGGCAATAGGGGCTTTTAACTATATGGCACATCTCAAATATCATCCGAATAGCGCCATTGCAAAACAACAAATGATTTTCGTAAAAGGAGACGATACTATGACCCTAAAAGAGTTCACAAGCATGGCTCGCAGCTGCAATTCTCCGATAACAGTGATCCTGTTCAGTGATGTGGAGTCAGCGGAGGATTTCCGTCAAACCAAAGATGCTGAATTGGCTCTGCTGAAATTCCAATCTACATACCAGTCCTCGGTGTTCCTGCGGAGCGAATTTGCAAATGCCAAGGTAGAAGCCTTTTATGGTGTATCGAAGGACACATACCATGTAATCGTTGAGATTAAGGGCTTGCAGTAAGAGCAGCCAGTCCGTTGTACGGCTGCTACGACGTTTTGACATCATATGCATCCCGCTCGTAAGGAGAACAAATAATGCCATACACAGTAAGAACAAACACATACGGGAAACATCATGCTGGATATGTTCCTGTATTCCAAGATAAATCTCTCAAGATGGTGGGGCAATTTTTAGCCATTGAAGGCAACAACTTCATGCCTAACATTCAAGAAGCGATTAACTTCGCATTGGGCACCGGTGGCTCTTTTGAGTTTGCCGGCAATATCTATCACATGAGTATCCGCAAGGGTGTAGCTACTTTTACCAATGCGATAGATGATACAGACCCTATGCCAAGAGCACAGATCAGCGTGTCCGACTTGAAAGACCTGGTAGAACACTGGATCCCGGATGTTCGCTTTTTGAGTTCTTGCATGAAGCAGCTCCCGGCAAAGACGGCCTTCATCAAAGAATATCTCGAGAAGAAATATAACTACACAGAACAGCGAGCCGCAGATGTGGTAGAATATCTGATGCAGGCAAGGGAAGTCGCTGTTGAGTTTGTGTACTATATCGAGCACGAGGGCTTCATCCCCGACAAGTATGCTTCTGTCTTCTCTGGCTATACTGCCAAGAGTCTGATGCAGGAACGCGATTGTACAGTTCTCGAGGCTTTCACTTACATGGTTCGTCTGAAGTTAAAGCCGGATGAGACACTTGCCAAGCTGGACAACCTTACATTCAGCAAGCTGCCTGATTCACAATGACTAACTTGGACATTCACTAATTCGTTGGTGGATGTTGCATGAAACACGAGGTGAGTAAGATGAGTGCAAACTGTTATGATTACCGAGTTCAGACGGTGGCATATGGGAATAAAAATACCTTATACGAATATACAGAATATCTCCCCGTATTCAGAGATGATGCACTAAGCCTTCTGTCATCATTCTTATCAGAAGAGGGGACGGCTTATCCAGATGTGATTATGCAGACTATACGCCAATCCATTGATAATCCGAATAAAAAGCATACATTTGCTGGTTATATATATTACATGAAAATTATCCATGGTGTAGCGACCTTCGGCAATGACATCGATAAAGAAGACCATCGTCCATTGGTACATGTAAATATACATGATCTGCTCCCGTTGATGGAGCAATGGATTTCTGATGTCGAATTTCTGAAAGAACAAATGGACCAGCTTCCAAAGATGGCGGCTACTATCGTGGAGTATCTCAAGCATGTGTACAATTACACAGAACAAGACGCAGCAAAGGCCGTGGATTATTTGATGCAGGTGCGAGAAATCGCTGTTGAGTTTGTGTATTATATCGAGCATGGAGAGTTCATTCCAGAAAGATATGCAAGCAATTTCCACGGGTATACGGCGAAGCAACTGAATAATAAGCCGTTCTTGTCGTTACTCGGGGCGTTTAACTACATGGTTTATTTAAAAACAAAGCCAGAAAGAGCGCTTGCTCATATAGAAAAAAGTTTTCCTCGCCGCGTGATAATCAACGCAGAAGAGGAAGCCCAGTTGCTTAAAGAAATGAATATGGATTAGGTTTCGATTTCAAACTTACTCGCACATGCGAGCGGGTGGATTTGATACACATCGTTACAGAAACTCATCCACAAAACATGAAACCGTCTATAGAGGCATGACCATTTTGTAATACAGGCACAGAGAATAATAAAGCGTGACTCGTCGCTTATTCTTATGTGCAGGAGCCCGATCCGAAAAACTCTGGAAAAATGTAGTTTCTGTTGCAACGGCGCTCATATCCCATACTCGCAAATCCCAAGTGGGTATTGAGCAATCCAGATACCGTAAGAGGCTTTGTACTTAAATCGCAGATGAAGAAGAGCATGTAACCCGGAGGCACGAGTACAAGCTCATCCTTATATACGGTGCCGAATAGCCCCGCACAAACAACAAATGATTTTCGTACAAGGAGATGATACTATGACCCTGAAAGAGTTTACGGACATGGCACATAGCTGTAATTCCCCTATACCCGTAACACTGTTCAGTGATATAGAGTCCGAGGAGGAGTTCCGTCTAACCAAGAACGCCGGATTGGTTTTATTGAAATTCCAATCTATATACGAGCCGGCTGTGGTCCTGACAAGCAAATTCGTAAATGCCAGGGTGGAGGCTTTCTATGGTGTTTCAAAAGACACATACCATGTAATCGTTGAGATTGACGATTTGCAGTAAGACTTCCTACAAGGAATGCCATCCTCAAGAAAATACATTGAGAAAGAATACATCTGCACTGGCTATCGGGACACAGATGTGGTAGACTATACTAATATAGAAGGGTGATTTCTGACCTATATTGAGCATAAGGCTTCATCCCCGATAAGCATGCTCCGATTTTCTCTGGGCAACCCTTCATCCAGCTATTTTTTTAATCATGATAACCAACTTGAACATTCACTAATTCGTTGGTGCAGAGATGCGAGGCGCCACAGGGGCCCCGCTCAAAGTTGCCAGCAGCAATACATATGCTTTGTCGTTAGGAGGAGTCATAACCCATGAATTTAAAACATTTACTTGGCAGGACTGGCGGACTTATCACAGCTTTTGCTCTACTGGCATCGATGGTGGTGCCAGTGTCAGTGGCGGGGGCGTTTTATGTAATACCAACAATAAAGGTTACCTGTTATAATTGTTCAGCGCCAGGTACTGCATCTTGTTCCGAGGGACATTGCCATGTGTCCACTCTTAAAAGACGAGAGCTAACTCCCGTATCCGTTGAGTCCGTCTATGGTGTACATGATATTGATGGCATG
>ENA-ORUQ01000243-ORUQ01000243.1-human-gut-metagenome-genome-assembly--contig:-NODE-243-length-64892-cov-8.602912_pt1 | contig 64892 bp, 63 predicted proteins | sample MGYA00242081_ERZ509211 | MGnify/ENA primary metagenome ERZ509211 (study PRJEB26280, sample SAMEA2338785) | human gut metagenome | biome: human gut; feature: human-associated habitat; material: faeces...
TAGGCGTTTATGGAGCTTCTTCTTCACCAATGGGGAGACTGGCCAGAGCTATACAAAAATACTGATTAAACTGAAGCCACGGAGATAGTAATCATCGACAGTCAAATGAATTACCGAGGAAAACTTGACACTTACTTCCTCCAATAGAACTCTTGCATTCAGGCGACGATTCATGTATAATAAGTCATACATGGCCGGTTAGTCAAACGGTTAAGACGCTGCGTTCTCAGCGCAGAGAGTATGGGTTCGAATCCCATACCGGTCACCATGGAAAAAAGAGTACTGGAAGGTACTCTTTTTTTGTGCCATGTGTTTCCTTTTCTCCCTGAGCTGCTGATTCTTCTCGTCAGAAGATATACTGCACCAGAAACATATAAAAGAGTGTGCCTCCTGCCATGGAAAGGAGCATCTGCCGTCTCCAGAGATGCAATAGAGCCGTGAGCCCCATGCCCAGAGCTTCCGGAATGCCGTGACTGCCGGAGAGGAGGGAAACATCCTTCAGGCAGTACACCACCAGCAGGGCAAAAACGGCGGAAGGAAGTGCTTTCCCCAGGTATTTCACATAGCCGGGAAGGCGGCTTCCCGGTTTGAAAATCAGAAAAGGAAGAAACCTTGTAGTCATGGTTCCCAGAACGCAGAGAGCTATGGTCGCTATCTGCTGCCACAAAGGCATGGACGTCATAAAAATCCACCCGCTTTCTCTATGGGCTTTCTAAGCAGGGTAAGCACCAGAAGCATACCTGCCATGGCAGGTATAATGAAGGCATCCTTTCCGAAGAAAAGAAGGGAGAGTATCGAAGCGGCAAGGCCGATGAGGGCCGTGTAATGCTTCCCCTCCTTCAGCCACTGCTCCAGAAATACCACAAGGAACATGGTAGTCATCACAAAGGAAAGGCCTTTTGTATCAAAAGAAACAAGGGATCCCAACAGGCCGCCGATCATGGCGCCGGAAACCCAGTAGGTATAATCCAGGAAAGACACCCAGAAATAGTACCAGCCCCTGTCCACATCGTAAGGAATGGTGGCGGAATAGTTCAGTGCAAAAGTTTCGTCACACATCCAGAAAATCAGGAAAGGTTTCTTCCATCCCGTTCCCCTGTACTTTTCCAGCATGGCCAGACCATAAAACAGATGCCGGGCCTGTACCGTCAGTGCCACCACCAGCGTCTGCCAGGGCGCAAAGGAAGAAAGCAGCATGGATACCGTCACAAATTCCAGAGAACCGCCAAATATGAACATGGCCATAAGGGTAGGATATATAAAAGAAAAGCCCAGGGTATACATATAAAAGCCATAGGCAAAGGCAATAAACCAGAACCCTGCAAATATGGGAATGGTGCAGGGAAAAGCCTCATGCAGAGCTTTCCATACCGGAGACGAAGAGGAATTCATAGGTCCTCCTTAGAAAAACAATAAAGGATACCTGTCCTGCTTTACAGGTGTCCTTTATTGTATGGGAAAGAAAAGGAGAATGCAAGAGGCAGGGCGCCCTTTGGGTGCGAGAGCAGGCACCTCCTTCGCAGCATTCTCTCTCCTTTTAAAGGAAGAAGACCGCCCCTTTAATCCGGCACCCCGGTGCCTCTGACCGCACCTTAAAAGTGGCGTCCTTCTGTCAAAGACGCCACTTTTAATGATCATATATTATTTATCATCCCCTACCCCAGGCGGATCGTGTCATGGGTGGTGAGGTCCGGCGGGAGGAAAGGCGAGAGGCCGTGAACCGTCCGGCTGCCGGCGGCTTCGGTGAAGGCTTCGAAAATAGCCATATCCAAGCCGTCGTAGGTATAGGAGTATTCCGGATGCCACTGTACAGCCCAGAGGAATTTCTTAGCCGGTGCATAGGCCGCTTCCACCAGACCGTCTTCCGATACGGCCATGGGCTTCAAGGATTCCGCCAGCTTCTTCACTGCCTGATGGTGAAGAGAATTCACGCCCAGGAAGTTCACACCCAGTCTTTCATAGAGAGGGCTTCCGGTAAGGATGCTGTTGAAATGAGCCACCCAGTCATAGGCAAAGTCCATGACATGGTTCGGAGCATGAAGGGTGGGACATTCAGCAGCAATGTCCTGATACAGGCTGCCGCCCAAGAGAGCATTCATCAGTTCCAGGCCCCGGCAAATACCAAGAGCCGGCACATCATGATCCCAGCAGTAATGGAACACCATGGTTTCCAGCTCATCCCGTGCCGGGCACACCGGTCCGCAGACCGGCCGTTTCTCTTCGCCATAGAGGGCAGGCGATATATCCTGTCCGCCGGTAAAGAGGAACCCGTCAAAGTCCTCTGCCATGTCTCCAAATTCCTCTTCTGTCAGATGAAGAGGAAGAATGACGGGAATTCCACCGGCTTCTTTAATGGAATCCATGTATCCCGGCAGCATCCAGATACTTTCCTTTTCTTCGTCCCACAGCGGCATAACCCCGATCTTTGGCTTTCGCATCATCAACACCTCCTGTTTGACAGGAAATCTTCCTGTCTACTATATAAAATAATAATCCATTCAATCCCCCATAAACAAAAAGATGCTGCCATGGGGCAGCATCTTCGCCGAAAGCAAAAAGGCACTGATTTTTATCAGCGCCTTTGCCTTTCTGAAATTCTATGTCCATAGTATAGCGGAAACTGTATTAAAAGGCAAGGAGCCTGCTTAAGAAGAATTTTATAACCATTTCAAGAAAAATAAGGGTGCCTGGCTAGGTAAGAAGTGCCATGAACCGCCATGCATACAAATCCTGATGAAAACAGCTCTATGAATGAATCAACGCCTTCTTTTCCTTGACAGGCCGTGCGAAGAGAAGAAGCAGTGCGATTTCCAAAGCCCCTATCAGAAGAAGGCCCAGGGAAGTTCCCACCCCTTCGATGATGGCGCTCACCAGCAGGGAGCCAAAGGGCGCACTTCCCAGGAATACGAAGGTATAGAGTCCCATAATGCGGCCCAGAAATTCCTTGGGCGATGCCATCTGGATCACCGTATTGCAGTTCACAATGAAGGCGATGACGAAAAAGCCCAGAAGTCCGAAAAGAATCAGGGCCGGGATGAAATAGGGCACAAAGCTCACTGCCATGAGGAGCAGGCCGCAGAGGATGGCGGATCCGAAAATCATCCCATGGGACAGATGATTCCGGGACGCCCCTGCCAGAAGACCGCTGACCATGGAACCGGCACCGGCTGCGAAAAGAATGGAGCCGAAGCCGTCAATACCGGCATGAAGCACCCGGTCTGCAAAAAGAGGACCATAGGTGCCCATGTTCAGTATAAGCCCGCTCACAATGCCGGCGGCAATAAGGTTCTTATAGATGAGAGGATTATTTTTCGCCTGCATCAGACCTTCCCTGATTTCATGGAGAGGATGCCGTTCTTCCATTGTAGTGATGACGGAATTCACATCCATGCGGCTGTAGGCAAAAATAATGGGTATCAGGGACAGGGCATTCATGAAGAAAATAGTACTGTAGGAAAGATATTTCAAGAGGAACGCCGCCAGAAGAGGACCCGCCATACGGGTAATGTTGAAATTGGCAGAGTTCAGGCTGATGGCGCTGTGAAGAGCCTTCTTCCCCACCAGCTCCGGCATGAAGGCCATGCGGGCAGGCATGTCAAAGCTGTCAATGGTGCCGATGAAGAAAGCAAAGAACAGTATCCAGCCATAGGTTTCATGGCCGGTCCACAAAAGAAGCCCCAGAAGGAATGCCTGAAGAAGGTAGAAAAGCTGGGTTCCCAGAAGGATTTTCCGTTTATTGTGCTTATCAATCCAAAGCCCTGTAAAAAGGGTGAAAAAAAGGCTGGGTGCAAACTGGCAGGCAGCCAGCAGCCCCAGCAGAAAGGCAGAGTCCGTCATGGTATATACCAGCCACTGCTGGGCAGTGAGCTGAAGCCAGAATCCAATCAGCGCAATCCACTGGGTCATCCAGAATATTCGATAATTTCTGACCTGCAGCGCAGGAAATAGAGAAAGAAGGTGCATAGAGCCTCCCGTAATTGATAGAAATATTTTTATATTTGCATGTAGATTATACCATATTCAACAAAAAAATGCTTTCTCCATCATGAGAAAGCATTCATGCAAATAGGAAAAAGGTGCCGCAGGGAAAGGGGACGGTGCTGCGCCCCGAGGGTTCTTAAAATGGACCAGCCCTCCATGCCGGAGGGTTCTTAAGTCTGACACCTTTCAGTCCGAGGGCTGTGGTGGCGGCTTCGCCGCAGGGATATGGCCTTTCCTTTGGAAAGGACCTGCCTGTCCGGTGCTTATGCCCTGTCTTCCTTCGCAGATAGAGCCTGGTTCCACCATATCCTCGCAGAGCGCTATTTCATTTTTCCGACTTGGTCAGGGCCTCTTCTCCGGCAGCTATCACTTCTTCTGTGGTGATTTCTGAAATGGGAGTATAGTTTCCGGAAGCTATGGTTTTATTCACATGTTCCGGTCCCATGGGCATATCCCAGGAAGAAAGGGCTTTGGAGCAGGGGCCCAGGGGATGGTGGAATTTGGCATTGCTGGGGCCGAACATGGCAATGGTCGGTACACCCCGGCTGTCAAATACATACATGGGGCCGCTGTCGTTGGTAAAGGCCAGAGCGCAGCGTCCGGCAGCTGCCATGAATTCGCCCATGGAGAGCTTTCCTGCTGCCACAATGTACCTTTTCGATTCCATGGCGCTTACTGCCTTTTCAATGAGGGGCATTTCCGAGGGCACGCCGAAGAAAACGGGAATCAGCCCTTTTTTCGCAAAATGGTCAGCCACTTGTCCGTATTTTTCTGCAGGCCAGTTCTTTTCTGCCGTCGAACTTCCCACGGAAAAACCTGCCAGCCTGTCACCCGGCTGAATGCCCTGGGATTCATAAAACGCCCGGGCCTTCCTGTCCCATTTCGGAGACGTGAAGGTACGCATGCCGCTGTGATGAAGATCTTTCACCCCCAGCCTTTCCAGTACCTTCAGATACTTGTCCACGGCATGGGAATTATAAGTTTCAATGGTCATGGGCCAGTCCATGAAGAAGGAATCTATCCGGGTCCCCTCTTCTCCGCCCCAGTGTTTTGGCCCCATGGCCAGGGCCAAAAGAGTGCTTCTGGTGGTGCCGTGGAGGGTCAGAAGGATATCCGGATGAAGTTTTCCGATTTTCTTTCCCAGCTTCCAGGTGGCAGCCATCCCCTTTTCCTTGCCGTGGCGGTCAAAGGGAATGATTTCATCCACGTTGGGATTGTATTTCACCGATTCCTGAAAACGGGCATCCATGACAAGGATGATTTTAGACCCCTTCGCCTCCCGGCGGAGCACTTCCAGAAAGGGGGAAATGGAAACCATGTCGCCGAAATAGAGCATGTAAATGAGGACAATGGTTTTGTTTGTCAGGTCCACTTGATAATGTTTTTCTTCCATGGCTTAGTCCCTGCGAATCTTATGAATGAGGCCGGTGGTGGAGTAACCATCCACGAAGGGAAGGATTTTCACTTCCCCTGCATACTGCCTTCCTGCCACTTCTTCTACTTTGTAGTCTCCGCCTTTCACCAGAATATCCGGTTTCAGATGGGACAGCAGTTCTTCCGGTGTATCTTCACCGAAAATAACCACTTCATCCACACTCCGAAGGGAGGCCAGCATGAAACTTCTGTCTTCTTCGCTGTTTACCGGACGCTCGGGACCTTTCAGCTTTTTCACCGATTCATCACTGTTCAGGCCTACAATCAGATGGTCCCCCAGGGAAGCGGCCTGCTGCAGATAGGTCAAATGGCCTCGGTGAAGGATATCGAAACAGCCATTGGTGAAAACCACCTTTTCACCCCTCTCCTTCCAGAGACGTACCTTCTGTTCCGCTTCTTTCCAGGTCAGAGGCTGGTAGGAAAGACGTACTTCCCCTTTCCTGTTCCAGGCTCTGATCAGTTCTTCCCGCCGGACCTGGTAGGTCCCTACTTTGGAAACCGCAATACCGGCAGCTTTGTTGGCCAGTTCCAGAATGGTATCCATCGGAAGACCTGCGGCCACAGCGGAGGCGGTGACAGCCATGACCGTATCACCGGCGCCGGATACGTCGAAGACGTCCTGGGCGGCGGAAGCCCGATGAATGGCACCCTTTTCGCTGATGCAGGTAATGCCCTTTTCCGACCGGGTGACAAAAAGATGGGTAAGATGGTACTTTTCCCGCACTTTCTTCCCTGCTTCTTCCACTGCCTTGTCATCATTGGGAATTTCTCTGCCCACGCAGTCCGACAGTTCCTTCAGATTAGGCGTAATGCCAAAGGCGCCGTCATACTTGGTCCAGTCAGACCCCTTGGGGTCCACCAGCACCGGTACCTTATATGTCCGGGCAAGAGCAATCACCTTTTCTGAAAGTCCGGCGGTAATCATGCCTTTGCCGTAATCGGAAAGGACGATGACTCCAAGACCCCGGGCCAGAAGATTTTCCAGCCATTCCAGCACGAAACGGCATTCTTCAGGAGAAGGATTCTTCTTTTCCTCGTAATCAAGGCGCATCATCTGCTGACGGGCGCCAAGGATCCGTATTTTGGCAGTGGTGTGGTAATGCTCGGCACAAATCATGCCGGACATATCAATGCCTGCCTGTTCCATGAGGGAAGTAAGCACCGCTCCGTCCGCATCATTGCCCTTCATACCGCAGGCATAGACCTGGCAGGAAAGAGCCGCCAGATTGGCTGCCGTATTGGCAGCGCCGCCGGGTACTTCCCGCTGGGATTCCACCAGGTTCACCGGCACCGGAGCCTCCGGAGAAATGCGGTTCACCCTGCCTGTAATATAGCGGTCAGTCATCATATCGCCAATCACTGCCACTTTAATCTCTGTGATTTCTTTTTCTAAAAAACGTACTCCGTCCTGCTGCATAGATACTCCTGCTATTTCACCATAGCCGACTTTTTCAGGATTTCCTCATTGATTCTGCGGCCTGTCTTCGTAACTGCCAGGCCGGCGCGGCTAGTTTCCTTCAATTCTACGGGAAGGCGTCGTCCCACGTCCCCCATGGCCTCGATTACCTCATCGGGAGGGATGACGCTTTCGATGCCGTTCATGGCCATTTCCACTGCCAGAAGGGCATGGACTGCGTGAAAGGCGTTTCGCTTCACGCAGGGCACTTCCACCAGTCCCCCTACCGGATCGCATACCAGACCCAGTATATTTTTCAGAGCCAGAGCAAAGGCATTTCCTGTCTGCCTGGTGGACCCTTTCAGAAGATCCACCGCAGCTGCCGCGGCCATGCCGCAGGCGGCGCCGCATTCGGCCTGGCATCCCCCTACGGCACCGGCAATGGATGCCTTTTCTGCAATCACCCTGCCAATGGCGCCGGCTGTAAAGAGGGCGCAGGTGATGTCATACATGGAAGCATTGGTTTCTTCCGCCACCGCAGAAAGGACGGCAGGAACGATGCCGCAGGAACCTGCCGTAGGGCAGGCTACGATGCGGTACATTTTCGCATTGGCCTCCGCCGTAGCAATGGCATAGGAGGCAGCCCGCTGGCACAGAGGGGAAATGAAGCGCATGTGTCCGGTAAACAGGCGGTTTGCATCGCCGCCCACCAGGCCGCTGGCTGATTTGGAGGTATCAGACAGCCCCTTCTGGATGGACTCCCTGAAAATAGGAATGGTATATTTCATGCGGGCCCAAATTTCCTCATAACTTTTCCCGCTTTCTTCTGCTTCCACACGGCAGGCAATAATGCCGGGAGAGCATTTTTCTGCGTCTGCCACGGCAAACAGTTCTTTCATAGAATGATATTCCATAAAGCCCTCCTCAAATAATATCCAAAGCCATGACGTAGGTAATGTTCTCGTTGGAATTCTTCACTTTTTCCGCCACTGCCGGAGGTACAGGCTGGTCAGTGTGAATGATCATGACCGCATCGCTGCCCTTGCCCTTGCGGAAAAGACGCATGGTGGAAATATTAATCTTCTCTTTAGCCAGCTCTTCACACACCTTTGCCACCACCCCGGGCTTATCATAGTGCCTGGTGAGGAGGGTATACTCTTCCCCTGTGATTTCCACATCGTAACCGTCAATATTGGTCACCATAATGCGGCCGCCGCCAAGGGAGCGGCCCACCACCACCACATGGGCACCGTGAATGCCGTAGGCTTCAATCCTGGCCACATTGGGATGGCCCATATCCTCTTCCGAAAGATAGAAAGAAATATCGATGCCCCTCTCTTTGGCTATATTCAATGCATCACGAATGGTGCCGCTGTCCGGCGAATAGCCCATAAGGCCTGCTGCCAGAGCCCGGTCGGTGCCATGGCCTTTGCCGGTTTTTGCAAAGGACCCGTAAAGCGTAATTCTGGCTTCCTTCACCGGTTCCCCCAGAATAGCCCGGGCGGTCTGTCCGATTCTGGCCGCTCCGGCGGTGTGGGAGCTGGAAGGCCCTACCATCACCGGTCCAATGATATCAAAGATTCCCATGTTACCCCACCTTTTCAAATGATAGAAACGTTGACGACTCCGTCAAAAGACTTATGAAATCCAATCCCTGCCCCGCTTTTTAGAAACAAAAGAAAATCTGCCGCAGGACGGCAGATTTTGAATATTCCCCAATCCAAAGCCAACCGGCGCAAGGAAGCTCTTTTTATCATGGAGTTACATCCAGTGGCTGAGATCGAAATCTTCGCCAATGGTTTCACGGATACAGATTTTTGCAATGTACATGCCCATCAGAGTGAGGGAAGAACGGCGGATCATGCTGTTATCCCAGATATTCTGCAGCTTCTCCAGATCCGGGGATACCTTGCTGAGAATATATCCCATTTCCTTCCGGTCATAATTCACAGGACGGGATTCCACCAGCGCCAGGATGCTCCTTCTGGTAACCTCATCATCCAAACCCATGTCATCAAAGAGACCTGCCAGGGTGGATTCATCCACAGCCGCCGGCTTGATATAGGAATTATAGAGACTGGGCACCAAAGTGCCTTCCGGCCAGGCGCTGTACACCGAAGCCAGCTCACTCTTCATGCAGCCCCGGAAGGCGAAAATCAAAGGATAGGATTCATGAAGCACCTGGCCGAAGGGAATGTCCTTATTGGCCAGAGATACGCAGTGGAGATACTCCAGCTGCTGGTAGCCTGTATACTCATCGGGCAGCTTGTAAAGGAAAGGCGTAATGTACTTTTCCGCATACTTTCTCAAATGTTCTGCATCCACATTGTCCGTATTTCTGGAATAGTGGAAAATGAGAAGGAGCGCCAGGGCATGGAATTCACTTTCCTCCATGCGGGGCATGGCCTTCAGCGCATCATAGGCCAGGATAGTCTTCGTATCAGACCGGCTGCCTCTGGCTACGTCGGAAAAGGCATCGGTCACCATTTCCAGTACCGTCGGCGTAGGCATCATCACATAGGTGCGCTGGGCGTTCTGCATGGCTTCCTGCACCATAATATGGGTCAGCGTATCCACGGCTTCCCGGTTCTTCATATGGAGCCCTTCGATGAGATGCTGGGTGACACGGCGGGTATCCTGCTCCACCGTAGAAGAAACAGCACCGTAGCGGTTCAGGAAATGACGGACGAAGTATTCCTCCAGCGATGTGAGATCCGGCGCCGAAGTAAACACATGAGGTTCTTTTTCCGGCGGGAACGGACTGCCGGTACTGGCAGCAGAGAAGGCATCCCGGGCTTTGGATTCGCCAAAATCCTTCCTGGTGAACACTTTCGTCTTTTCCTCTTCCTCCTCATCAAAACGCACGGGAGCGGGGCGCTTCGGTTTCACAGGAATAATCCGGGTAGCATCATCCACGGGAGCGGCCTTATGGACAGGAGGCTTCTTCTCCTTTTCCAAATCAGGAAGCCCCTTCTTTTCCTCCTCTCCGTTCTCCATTTCTTCTACTTTTCTGCGCTTCATGGGGAAACCGCAGATAATGAAGTAGGAAACGGCAAAGAAAAGCGCTGCTACCGCAGCGAGCACTATATAAGGAATAATAACCATGAAATCTCCTCATTCTCATAAACTGACATAAATTCAGTTACATGGTATCATATTTTCGGATTCACTTCAATCATACCATGGTACCCATAGTATAATAATATTACTATAAATGCAAAGGAGAATATGATGGAAGAAATAGAACTTGCCATCCCCGGATGTTTTCTGTCCGTATCCGATGATGACCTGCTTATTACCTCAAACCGGCCGCTCAGCTCCCTTTCCACCGCCATTTATGGCGGCGGACTCAGAACCATTCGCTATGCCTTAAACCACAGGCTCACTCACTATTACCCATCGGAAAAAGACTTCCCCGGCGGCTCCGTATCAGCCTATCTGGAAGAGTGCGCCAGAAGATTGACTGCGGATCCCGAAGAAAGCGCCGTCCTCCTCACTGCCGCCACCGTAAGCCTTTATTCCCATAAAATCATCCAAACCGGTCCGGTAACCGTGGAAATCGTGACCACCGGCGGCGTAGAAAAAACAGCCTGCCGCGCCTCCTCCCCTGCCCTCTACCGGGAAGAAGAAGGCCGCTTTATGCCTCTGGGCACCATCAACATGATGGTCCTTCTGAAAGGCCGCCTCCCCGACGGCATTATGGCCAGGGCCTTCATCACCCTGACCGAAGGGAAAACCGCCGCCCTTCAGGACCTGGGCATTGCCGATGTCAATAACGGCCTTCCTGCCACCGGAACCGGCACCGACGGTATTACCTTCATCACCGACCCCAAAGGCTCTCTCTTCACCGACGCCGGCCCCTTCTCCGAACTGGGCGCCGCCTTGGCAAAAGCTGCTTATGAATCGGTTACCGAATGTCTTGTGAAATATGACCACCCTTGGAACGCATCGCCCCTCCTGCAGACGCCGGATGCCGTAGATCTGAACAAATTAAAGAACACCCCGCCCAAAGAGAACTAATAACGGCAGAAAGCGGTTTGTTCATAAGCAATAGGGAATCTAAGAGACGGGCCATAATCCCCGATTCCCAGTCTCCAGTCCCCAGCCTCCATTCCCCACTTCCGGCTATCCGCTATCCGCTATCGGCTGTCCGCTAACGGCTCCCGATTCTCAATTCCCCAGTCCCCATTCCCGACTCCCCAGTCCCCATTCCCCACTCCCCATTAAAAAAATAGACAAATCCCCTGCTCTTTGTTATGATTGATAATAGTATATTGTATTTAGAAAAGGAGTTGGTCAGGCTATGCCCTATGACGAGCGGACAATCAGCGAATTAAGTGAATCTGCGGAAATTACCCCTATGGGAATCCAGCTGGAAGTGAATGCGGAAATTTTTACCACCATCCACAACCTGCTTTGGACCGTGAAAGATGAAGTGGAAATCGACAGGGCTGATGAGTCCCGTCTGTACAGTCTCTGGCGCACCACCATCCGCGAGATGTCACTCATTGAGCTCCGCAAAGGACACGGTCTTCCCATGTCTACCCAGGTAGGCATGCTCCAGGAAGCATATAATATAGAAACCCGTTACATGGCGGACCAGATTTTCCGTCCGGTGAACATGAAGCTTGCCCGCCAGATGGCTGAGAGGGAAAGCAGCTTTCATGAGGATGAAATGAATGACCTCTTTGAGCGCACTGTTTGGCCGTCGGTGAAGGAAAACAAAACGGGAAATCAGAAGCACCCCATGGCCTTCATCATTGCCGGACAGCCCGGTTCCGGAAAAACCCGCATGTCTTCCATGATTATCGAAGAGTACGGCGGTAATATCATCCAATCCATGAGTGATAATTTCCGGGGATTCCACCCCCGTTTCCGGCAGCTGCTCAAGAAATACGGCCAGTACTGCGCCTGCTTTTCCATAGAACAGGGGAAATACCTGTCGGACCTGACCATGAAAAAGGCGGCAGAAGGCCGGTACCACATCCTCCAGGAAGGTTCTCTGGAAAACGTGGCCCATACGCTGGACTATATTTCCTACCTGAAAGATATGGGCTATGAAATCTGCGTACTCCTTCGGGCCTGCCCGAAAAAGGAAAGCTGGAAGGCCATTCATCAGCTCTTCCTTCAGCAGCGGCTGAAAGCTCCCGGCCTTTCCCGGCTCATTACGAAGGACTATCACGACAAAGCCTGCATGGCCTTCCTCTCTGCCACCAATGACCTCATCAGTCAGAATCTCATGGACCGACTCATCATCAAGAGTCCCAAGGGACTTCTTTACGACAGTGATGATATGCCTACGGAGAGGGTCAGCGAACTTCTGGCCAGACGAATGGTTAAATAAAAGCAGCGGCGCCCTGAAAGCGCCGCTTTATTCATTTCAAAGGAAATTCCCATGGATCCGAAAACACTTTTCCTGGAAACCGCCCGATCACTTCGGCTCACAGCCTGCGGCGCCTGCAGCATTGATTTTTCAAAGGACCTTTCTCAGGCTCTCTCCAAAGCCGGCCCCGTCCCCTTCGCACCGGCGGAAGCGGAAAAGCGGCTTTCCCCGGAAAGCCTCCTTCCCGGTGCCCGCTCTTTCTTTGTCATTCTATTTCCCTATAAAACGGAAGAAAGGGAAATGGGAAACATTGCCCTCTACGCCCGAAGCGAAGACTATCACCGGGTCAATCACCGGTACATGGACCGCATCATAGAGGTGGCAGCAAAAGCCTTTCCCCAGGCCCGTTTCAAATCTCTCACCGACACGTCCCCCATGGTGGACCGGTGGCTGGCCTACGCCGCAGGGCTGGGCTTCTTCGGAAGAAACCACTGCCTCATCCATCCGGTGTACGGTTCCTATGTCACCATCGGCGCCATTCTCACCACTCTTCCCCTTTCCCCCGATACCCCCCTCACCCTTTCCTGCGGAGACTGCCGCCTTTGTGAAAGGGCCTGCCCTGGGAAAATCATAGGGAAAGAGCCCTTCAACCCCTGGCACTGCAAATCCTATCTCACCCAGAAAAAAGAAGACCTCACCGAAGAAGAGCAGGCCATCATCCGAAAAACTCCCCTTATTTTCGGCTGCGACGGCTGCCAGAACTGCTGCCCCTACAACAGGAAAGCGCCGCCTTCTCCCCTTCCTGAAATCCGGGAAAACCGGATTCCCTTCCTCACAAAAGAAATGATGGAATCCATGTCCAACCGAGCCTTTGATAAAACCTATAAAAATTACGCCTTCGCCTGGAGAGGGAAAAAAGTACTTCTCCGAAACTGGCATATAGTTCATGAAAAGTAAAAAGAGGCTGTGAAAAAATGATTACCATTTTTTCACAGCCCCTTTTGGTTTTCCCTGTTTCCCGTGGCTGCCTTCCAGGGAAGGCAGCTGGAATGGGCAGGCGTCCTATACAATGATTTCCTGTGATTCCTGTACTTTCATGGCCTGCAGGAAATCCATGACACCGCAGCAGGGGGATTCTTATATTCCAAGGGCCGCTCAATGAATCGGTATGCCTATCCCTATTCACCCTTCTTAACTACTGTTTCGTGAAGTTTGGTACCGTCGGGGAGATAACCGGTCAGGGTCAACTGGCTGCCATCCGCTTCCAGAATGGAATAGTTATCACTTTCCGGCTGGGGAGCCACGTACTGATCCAGTGCATGCTGTTTCCACAGATCCGGATAGCGTACGTTGCCGGAAAGGCCGTCAATGACATATACCGGCCCCTTGTCGGACCGCTTGAAATCATAGATATGGCCTCTGTCCCTATAAGTATGCAGGTGCGCAGAAATCACCAGATCCACGCCATACTTGTCAAAGAAAGGCATGAAGGCCTGTCCTTCTTCCGAAAAGCCCTCTTCCCGGTGGGGACGATTTTCATCGGCAAAGCCGTACTGCAGGGGATCTTTGTGCATGAGCACCACTTTCCATTTCTGTTTTGTTTCCCGAAGATCCTTTTCCAGCCATACCTTTTCTTTTTCATACAGATCCGGCAGCCACTCTTTTTCTTCATCCAGCGATGTATCCAGTACGGTGAAATGCACATCGCCCCAGTCGAAGGAATAGTAATGGTTTTTCAAATCCTTATTTCCATTATCGGGCAGATTGAAATGGGTGAGATAGCGTTGGGGCATATGGTTCTTCCAGTCCAGAGAGTAGGCTTCATGGTTGCCCAGCGCCGGTGCCACGGGGATGCGGGAAAGAAGATCCCCGCTGCTTTCAAACCAGGTCTGCCACTGGTATTCATCTTCTCCATTGTCTACCAGATCTCCCAGAGCAATCATGAAAGCAGCATCCTGGTTGGCCTTAGCTGCCTCATGTATCAGATTCTTCCAGTCAGTATAATCGGAGCTTTGGGAATCGGAGGTCACAATGGCCTTGAATGGGCCGCCATTATCGGTATGAAGGGGATACCAGGAGCTCACCCGGTTTTCTTCCCTTGTTCTGTATTCATAATCCGTCCCTTTTTCCAGTCCCTTCAGCCTTGCTGTATATACAGTGCCGTTAGAAATGCCCCGATTTCCTTCCAGCCTTTCACCGGAAGCGGAAACGCTGTAAATGGTGTCGGTTCCTTTCTTTCTATATTCCAGAGAATTTTCCTTGTCCGTAGGCATTTCCCACATGACAGTCCGTCCCTTTTCATTATCTCCTGCCACCACCTGATGCACGTTAAAGGGCTTCATGGTCTCCGTCACAGGGCCGGAAGCGGCCTGTCTGGATGAAGGGGCCGCCTGGTTTCCACAGCCTGCGGTGACAGCAGCAGTCAGTCCCAAAGCCACAAGCAGGGCTGTCCATTTCTGATTCATTCTATGTCTCCTTTATTTTTATGTCTCTATGATAATGATAAAATCAATGGATAAAATTAATGATACTATTCTACAAGTTAAAGTAAACTTCAAGTCAAGTGCTTTTTCATGAAATCAGTTCTGCAGAAAGACGAACGCATCCCTCTGTCGGCACCGACTTGCAATCAACGGATTGCCAAACCGCTTCTATCGCTTTTCCTCCCCTTTCAGCGGCAGATCCGACCGGTTATAGGGATCTTCCATTTCTGTCAGAAGACCCCAGTATTTCTTAGGGAGGAAGTTTCTTCTTTCCCTTGGATTTCTTCTTTCCTCAATGCCCATATGGCGATAGTAGTTTTTCCACAACCGGCGGAAATCTTCTTCTGATCCACTGTATCTGACCTGCGGGTCTTCCTGTTCCACCATACCCATGAAGAGATGGCCGTTTTCGTAGATAGCTGCTTCCCGGCGTCCCTTATCGTAAATAGCCCAGCGTTTCTGGGAGAACCGCTTTTGGAAATGGACGGCCAGGAGAGGGAGAATATGGTGGTCCGGTTTCATGACCGCATAGAGCATGCCGTCATCCAGTTCGCTGAACCGGAGAATGCCCCGGAATTTTTCCGCTTCGTTTCCCACTTCCCGGCACATGGCAAGAATATCCTGCACCCAGGGTTCTTTCCGGCAGGTATAAATCTTCTTTTCCCGCTTGAATCCTTCTTTCATAAAATAGAAGATTTTCATTTCCTTTCCTTCTTCGTTGGAAAGAAAGGCCCGGTACATCCATCGCATCGCTTCTTTGCCGCACTTTTTTTCAAAGGCCGCCGCCACTTTTTCCGCATCCGGCAGGCGGGTGATGACAATGCTCTGGGCGCCGAAAAGGGGCACTTCTCCCCCTTCCACCAGAATGCCTTCCAGATGGCTGGTCCCGTGGTGGTAGATTTCATAAACGGTGGTCAAAAAGCCCACATAGGTTCCGTCATAAAAGAAATACATGGTATCCCTTCCTCAACTCTGGGTATCAAAAAGACTCATTTCCCGCACTTCCCTTACGGCCGTCCTGGAAATCAGGCGGCTGCGGAGCTGTTGGCTGTCAAGAGAAATCCCACCGTAATAGCGGCCGTTCACAGTCATGAAATAACGGGCCCTTTTCATGACGATACCCACCCTTCTTACATCTTCAAAAGAAAGGTTCCCGTAACGTCGGAGTTTGACAATGCGGAGTGCGCTTTTCACGCCGATGCCGGGCACCCGGAGAATCATTTCATAAGAGGCCCTGTTGATTTCTACAGGAAAGAGTTCCCTGTGCCTCAGGGCCCAGGTGCATTTGGGATCCAGCTCCTCATCAAAATCCGGTTCCTCCGGCGTAAGGATTTCTTCTGCCTGGAAATGGTAGAACCGAAGGAGCCAGTCTGCCTGGTACAGCCTGTTCTCCCGGGAAAGGGGCGGCCGCCTTAAGGCAGGCAGATTCTTTCCCTTCATCACCGGCACATAGGCGGAATAGTACACCCTTTTCAAGGCGGCCTTCCGGTAAAGCCCCTGGGTAAGAAGGAGAATCTGCCGGTCGCTTTCTCCGCTGGCCCCCACAATGAGCTGGGTCGTCTGACCGGCCGGCACGAAGGAGGGAGCCTTTTTGAAATGTTTCTTTTCCTCCTTGTGCACTTCGATGGATTCTTTGAAAAATTTCATCGGTGCCAGAATGGCATTCCTTGTTTTCTGAGGCGCCAGAAGGCGGAGGGACTTTTCCGACGGCAGCTCTATATTCACGCTGACCCGATCCACGTACTGTCCCAGTTCATTGAGAAGGGCTTGATCCGTGCCCGGTATGCCTTTCATGTGGATATAGCCGTTGAAATGCTCCCGCTCCCGAAGCAGCCGGGCCACCTGGATAAGAAGCTCCGTGGTATAGTCGGGAGAGCGGATAATGCCGGAGGAAAGAAAAAGGCCTTCAATGTAGTTTCTCTTATAAAATTCAATGGTGAGGGTCACGATTTCTTCCGGCGTCAGCATGGCCCGCTTCGTATCATGGCTCCGCCGGTTCACGCAGTATTCACAGTCGTAAATGCAGGAATTGGTCATCAGTATTTTTAAAAGAGACACACAGCGGCCATCGGCTGTCCAGGTATGACATATGCCGCTCTTATGACCGTTTCCCAGACCCCCTGCGTTGGCCCGGCTGGAACCGCTGGATGAGCAGGATACATCGTACTTGGCCGCATCTGCCAGAATGTCCAGTTTTTCTCCGATATCCATATTTCCTCCTAGAACATTTTTTCTTGATTCATTATATCATAAAACAGAATGGTTGTTCCAGTGAAACTTCCATAAAAAAAAACAGGCCTTCCAAGCCTGCTTTTTCTATGAACCTTATTCCTTTTCCTCTGTATCCTTCTTTTCTACTTTTTTCAGAACCACCGAAGAGCCCTGCTTTTCTGCTTCAAACTTATCCTCTTCCGTCAGGTGTTCCGAATCCAGCACGATTTTCACACCCATGCGGTCCAGCATTTCATCAATCGTATGCTGTGTCTTAAAAAGTTCACCCATCAGTATCGTCCTCCATTACACATGATCTTTCCATTCATAATATTCTTTTTTACGAATCTGCCGCCAAAGGAAGGCCCCCAGGGTCCACACAAAGGCAATCACCAGAAGAGCCGTACTCGGCATGCCGTCCATGGCCTGCTTCAGGGAATCCACTTCCACCGTAAAAAGGGAAGGAAGAACAGCGGCATAGGCTGAAAGGTAAATGGCAATGGCAAAGAAAGAAGAAACATAAGCCGCTGCCAGCCCCACTTTCACATGACGCATACGGGTCATGAAGAAGGCTGCCACAAAGAGAATGGCCGTGGCTACCAGGCTGATCCAGAAGAAACTGCCGTAGGTATTGGAATCACCGGCATGACTCTTAAGAAGGATGGCCAGAATGATGTATACCACCACGGTGAGAACGCTGGATACCAGAAAAGCGGCGCGGAACCGTTCTGCCAGGGGATTCACCGCTTTCACCGCCCCATACAGGGTGCCCAGCTGGAAAGCAGCCAGAATCATCCAGAGAGCGCAGAAAATGCCGAGAACAGAAAATTGAGAACCGTCATTCATAAGAAGGGAAGAACCGGCCAGTCCCATCACCGCAAGGGCTGCATAGGAAAAGACAGAAATTACCTTCATCACCGCCGGCTGGCTGAAGGAATTTCTGAAAAGGGACGCTGCCATGCGAAGAAGAGCCCCTGCTGCTACCAGCACGATGAGGACAATATTTTCCGTGTGGAATAAATTATCCGAAACACCGGGAATGGCGGCTCCCATCATGAAGAGCCCCAGGAAATACCAGAGTTCATTACCGTCCAGACAGGGACGAAGAAGGCCAAGCACCGCCCTGTTTTCATCCCGGCTGCGGCACACCAGCGGTGCAGAAAGGCACAGGCCCCAATCCGCTGCTTCCAGGATCATGTATAATCCGAAAAAGCAGAGTGGCAAAAGCAATACATTCGAATCAGCGTTCATAAAATCCTCCAATGATGATTAAAGATAACACCCTTTAAAAGTATACCACAACAGGAAGGACTGCAACAAAATTTTTACCTGTCAAAAAGAAAACAGGGCGTCTCCGTTTTGAACTCCTCCTCTGAATCTGCTATGATAAAAATAAGAAATCAAGTGAAACTGATTGGCACAGGAGGGATACCTATGAATCTGTCTAAACTGGTAAAAGCACTTCTTTTGGCTCTGGCTGCCGCTGTGGTATCCAAAAAAATAAAGCCGAAAGCAAAAAACAGGATGGAAGAAATGGCAAGGCCCGATTCTTCCACCCCCGCCGTATTAAAGCCACTGGAACCGATCACCAGGGCCTACTGGATTCTTCATCCCCAAAAAGCCCTCTATCTGTGGCTCTTCCAGAAATCCTTCGGCTTTGCCTGGAGCCTGGCGAAGAGATATTTTGGGAAGTAAAGAGCCCCTTGCGCTTTTCACTTCTCCTTCGCCTATGAACAGAAAATCAAAGGGCTCAGTCATCAGGGGTTCCGGGAAACTTCCTTCCCCTGTCCATGGCCCCCAGAAGGGTACCCTCTTTCCCTGCGGCATAGAGCATGAGGCCTCTGTAGAGGGATAAAAGAAAGGGAGCCCCCCTCTTTTCCAGGTCCCTGTCAGAAATAATGGGAAAGGCCCAGTCAGCAGTGTAAATCAAAGCAGAATGGAACTCTTTCTTTTGAAAGAAGGACAGTACATTGGCCTCTGCCAGACTGATACCAAAAGGCGTTCCGCCATAGAGGGAAAGACCCTTTCCCCCTGCCCTCCCGGCGGAAAAAGCGAAGCGGCCCGCCTTTTCCGGCGTATCGAAAAAGGCAAGGATCCTGTCTTTTCCCGCCTTTTTGACTACCTTTTCATCCATGTCCCCTGCCAAAGTCAAAGATACGTCCAACCCTTCCCCCGAAAGGGAAGAAGCCGCTTTTTGGAGAAGGAAAGAAGGTTTCGAAGCTCCCTTGAAAAAGGCATACACCTGCAGTAATCTTTTTTCTTTCATTTCCATCATCCCTTTCCCTGTGAAGCTTCCCGCCGGGAAAACACCGATTCATCCATAGCATCTGCCTGTAAGAGAAATTGTATGCCCCCCTGCCTCTCTGAGGCCGGCAAAGGGGCTGTGAAAAAATGAGTCACCATTTTTTCACAGCCCCTTTTTGATTTGGTTTCAAGACCTTGAACCGTAAACGGAGCCCGACAGTTCGCCGAAGGAAAGAGGACGGCCTTCCATGGCGGCAATCCGTTTTCTTCTTTCCTGTTCATCATATTCCCGAAGGCTCTGGGTCGCAGTACCCCAGATGAGACCCAGGGCAGCCATGTTCATAAGAAGAGACGTGCCGCCGAAGGAGATGAAGGGCAGTGGTATGCCGGTGACCGGAAACCAGCCGATAACCATGGCAATGTTCACCAGCCCCTGCACGGAAATCAGAAGGGTCAGACCGTATACCAGAAGGGCCGGATAGGTTTCCTTCAGTTTTCTTCCCACTGACAGCCCGTAAAGCATGAAAGCCAGGTACAGGCAGAGCAGGGTGGCGGAGCCTATAAAGCCATACTCCTGACTGAATACGGCATAGGCAAAGTCGGTATACTGTTCCGGCAGATAGAGGAATTTGGAGAACCCCTCCCCCATGCCCTGGCCCAGAATGCCGCCGGAACCCACGGCAATAAGGCTCTGCATGGTCTGGTAGCCCATGCCTTGGGCATAGTCTTCCGGATGGAGGAGCACCACCAGCCGGGCCATACGGTAGGGCGCCACAATGGCAAGCCCCAGGAAGAGGATAAAGGAAATCCCTAAGGACAGCAGGATTTCCAGAAGAGGCATGCCTGCAATGATGTAGAGAAGCCCCGGAAAAATAAGTATCATGCCGGCGGTACCCATATCAGGCTGTTTCAGCACCAGCACCGCCATAATGAGGGGCATGTAGAGCGGGGTAAAATAATGAAAAAGGCCGGCAAAGGTGGCACTCTTCTTTTTCCTTAGGGAGGGAATAATAAGTCCCGCCACCGGCAGGAGCAGGTGGCCGAAAATGGACATGCCCATGCGGGCATCAATCTTTTTGGCCAGATGAGCTGATGCCCAGACCAGGCCGGTGACTTTGGCAATTTCCGAAGGCTGGAGGGAAAAAGGTCCCAGTGAAATCCAGCGGGTAGCCCCATTCACCGTCCGTCCTGCCACCATGACAAGAGCCAGAAGGCCTATAGTGCCCAGGCACCACAGGAAAGCCCCCTTCTTAATGACATGGTAATTCACCCGGGACAGGATGAATGCAAGAAGGCTGCTCACTCCCAGAAAAACCAGATGCCTCAGGATATGGCTGTAGGGATTGGCACCGGACTCCATATTCATGTAATAGGTAGAGCTGTATACATTAAAAGCCCCCAGGATAATCAGTATGCCTGCCACGATGAACATCTTCTGCAGTGCCCGGGGCGCATACTTCATATCAATCAGGGACGTCTCGCTACGAGACGACATACCGGATTCCCCTTTCTGGAGAACTTTTCCTCATATTCCGTTTCCACATCCCCTGCCACCGGAGCGGCATGAAGGTCATAGGTCACATGGGAAAGTTCCCAGCCCATCGCTTTAAATTCTTCAATGGAAAAATCAAAAAGGTCCTTATTGTCGGTTTTGAAGCGGATTTCTCCGCCTTCCTTCAGGATAAGGGCATACCGTTTCAGGAAATCCCTGTAGGTGAGACGACGCTTGGCATGCCGTTTCTTGGGCCAGGGATCGCTGAAATTCAGATAAATTACATCCACTTCCCCTTCGCCGAAGATATTCAGGATTTCGCTCACATCCCCCAGAATCAAGCGCACATTAGTCAGCGGCGGTTCTTTTTCTGCCGTCTTTTTGGCAGCATAGTAAATGACCCCTTCCTGCACCTCCATGCCGATGAAATTCACCTGGGGATGGATAGCAGCCATGCCGGAAATAAACTGTCCCTTGCCGGTGCCAAATTCCACATGGAGCTCGTTTTCCGGATGGGGAAATACGCTTCGCCACTTTCCTTTCTGGTCGGTCGGTTCCTCCAGATACAAAATATCTGTGTATTCTTTGATTGCTTCATCAATCCACGGTTTCCTGCGAAGCCTCATATATTCGATATCCTCCTTGGGAAATACAGGAAATATATCCTGATTTATTCTTATAGTATCACAGCCCGAAAGGTTTGTCACAACAGGGTACGAATCTCACCTCTCCCGGGCAGCCTGCCCCATGATGTGCGCCTTTAAGTTTCCTGGCTGGTACCGGAATTTTCTACCTCAGGCATGGGCTGGGCAGAAATAGGAATCTGGTGGAAATTGTCCCAGTCAAAGCTCCTGTTTCCATCGGCCCTGGCTCTGTCTGCAATCTGCCTGTTCCACTGGTCATCCATGAAGGCCTGGTCGCTTCCAAGCTGTTCCACGTCGTTTCGAATCATCACATTGCCATACATGGTCATCAGGGTGGTCACATCTTTATCGAAGCGGGGAGAGAAGATGTCGGCAGTGGGATCGTAATGAGCGGCGGTGAGGCCCATGATGCCCATGAAGGTATCATAGAGCATATCGTTGGAGAAGGGCATATTTCTTCTTTCTATCATAGACTTCACTTCCACAGGATGGGAAGCCCTGTAGGCATCGGATGTGTAAATCCAGAAAGGAATATGGACCATGGTGTAGTCGAACTGGTCCGCATTGTGTCCCGGTCTTTCCGTCACCTGTTCCCCGTGGTCCGAGAAATAGAGCACACTGTCAGCGTGTAGCCAATTGGTGGCCTCGTTCATAATATTTTCCATCACGTAATCATTGAAAAGGACAGAATTATCATACTCATCATTCATGATTTCCGCAGTACCTCTCGTATTTCCGGGATTCCTGGGCCAATGGTAGAATTCCGACGGATACCGATCCCAGTAGCTTACATGGCTGCCCATGAGGTGCACCACCACCAGCTGGCGGCGGTTATTGGGATCCACTTTCCGAAGGTAGGGAATGAGGGCAGTGTCGTAATCCTTGGTCACCACGTCGGTGCCTACGTAGGAATTGATCCAGTACTGGTCATCACAGGCCGAACCGATGGCGCCAATCGGCGTATCCCAGACGCCGAAGCGGGACTGGTTGGAAATCCAGGTGGTCTTAAAGCCTGCCTCCCTTGCCAGGTCGATAATGGAATAGGCTTCTGCCAGATTCATATCATTGTACTGGTTCTTTTCCGTCAGCGCTTCCGTCAGCACCTGCACCGTCTGGGTATAGCAGGAATAGCCGTGATTGAAGAACACATAATGCGGATCGGCTGCCGCTTCCGTCTGGAAGGGCGTAGTCTTTCTGGAATAACCGTACACATTCATATGGTCCCTGGTCAGGGATTCACCGATAACGAGCACATAGACCCCGTCCGGTGCAGCCTTCAGCTGCCGCACGATATCTTTGTCTGCAATATGCATATGACGCCTTGCATTCACCATTTTCTGGAAATCAGAAAAGCTATGCAGGGTTTCATAGGTTTCATAATACACATGGGCCAGCCTGGTGCCGCCGATGGAAAGGGCGCAGAGTCCCACATTCACAAAGAAAAGGAGGAGCATGCCAAACCAGGTCTTCCTGGACACCTGCTCCCGGTTGAAGCTGAAACGGCTTGCTTTGAAAATGAGCCATCCCAGAATAAGAAGCGCTGCCACACCGGCTGCGATTTCCGCATAGGGAATATTCACCTCAATATACTCCATGGTTTCCGCCAGATTCGTCTGGGCCAGAGCCAGCAGCATATTAATGGAAATGAGAGAATGGGTAATCACATAATAGCCAATGTAGGTAAACTGCACCAGGATATAAAGGATAATCAGCACCACGCAGGCTATGCGGGCAATCATCCGCGCCTTCCCCGGCAGAATCCAGGCCGCCGATAGGCAGGACACAAAGAGGTAGAGCGGTGTGGACAGTTCGCCGCTCACATCGGACATATCCAGAAGCACCTCCGTCTGGGACGCCAGATAAGGCACGATAAGAGACAAAATCCACAGGAAGCCAATGGTCAGCCAGAGATGGACGGCAGCCCTCTTCAAATGATGGCGGATGAAGTAGGCCGTCACAAATCCCACCTGCAGGAAGAGAAGAAATACCTTCACCTGGGAAAAAGGTTCATACCCGCCGGGAGCGCCAAAATACCAGGACAGGAAGAAAGCCAGACAGAAAGGAATCAGCGTGGCAGCCGCCCACCACCGTTTCCAGTGGCCGGGACTTTCCTTCTGCAGAGGAGAAGAAATATGACTCTCCCGGTATTCTTTTTTCATATGGTCTTTCGTCTTCCGAGTCTCTCTTTCGGAACCGCTCTTTGTATGATTCATGGATTTTACACCTTTTTTTATATAAATAAAAATTTTTTACAAAATGAAACAGTCACAACTGATTTATTTTATCACAGAATGGACAGTAAAGGTAGACGGAGAAGGAAAGGTTGACGAGGCTGGCGCCCGGCGCCCGGAAGGTTCAGAGGGTTCAGAAGGTGGTAGTATCGCCCTTCGGTGCACAGCGAACACATTTTGCACTATGCGAACTGGATTTGTAAGGAAGCGTCAGCGACCCGAAAATCCAGTGAGTCAGTGACAGCAGAGGATGAAGGAGCGCTAGCGACGCGCAAAATGTAGTGAGTCGTTTCCCCTTTAGGGGGCGATAAGTATGAAGTCAGCGTTACGTGCTTTCCTTCCCGCCCTCACTTGCGCGCATTCTGCATAGAATGCGCGAGTCGGCCAAAGTTGGCCCTTAGCCTGCACATTAAAGGGCCTTCCTTTTATTTGGCCGACCGACCATTCTGAGCCGTAGGCGAAGAATCTCGGTACATGTAGATAGTGACACTTACTAGTCCACTAGTTCACCAGATCACTAGCCCACTAGCTCACTAGCTCACTAAAGAATCCCAATCGGCGGGAAGGAGTTGCCAAAAGCAGCTGACCCCTTCCGGCTCACTCCGCTCGCCACCTCCCCTGAGGCAGGGGGGAGGCAAGGGACGTTACGGGATAGGCTTTTGTGTCTCCAGTGGTGCATGACACAGGAGAAAAGCAGCTGGCAGTGACCCAGGCAGCCCACTAATCCACTAGTTCCTAAGCCCTTTCTCCCGGTTCCTTTCTGAAAGAGCCAGCGTTACTTGCATTCCTCTCCGCCGTGATATAATGCACATAAGAACATCATGCCGGGAGGCTTCTATGGATATTGATAAACTGTACTATTTCTTTGCGGCGGCAGAATCCGAAAGTTTTACAAAAGCCGCCGATCGGTGCCACATTGCCCAGACCACCATGAGCAAGTACATTGCCCAGCTGGAGAAGGAAACGGGCTGCACCCTTTTCCTTCGTTCCAGGAGCAGACTTTCTCTTACAAAGGAAGGACGGCAGTTTTATGAAGGCATGAAAAAAATTCATGGAGACTATGAGGCCCTTCTTTCTTCTCTTGCCGCCCCAAAGGCCCTCTGCCGTTTGGGCCTGGCATCCCAGGAATACAGGGGCCTTGATTTCCTGCCGGCCCTGCAGAAATCTTTTCCGCAAATCAGCCTGTCCTACCATATGGCACCGGTACCGGAGCTGGAAAAGGCCCTTGATGAAGGGACTCTGGACGGAATCATAGGCCCCGACGCCATTGCTTTTCCCAAACGGTTTGCCACCATTCCCCTTATGCCCGTTCCCCAGTGCCTGGTATGCTCTGTATCCAGCAGCGAAAAGTACAAAGATATCCCCCGCCTCATTACCGCCCTTTCCTTCCTGACGAAATCTCACAGTCCTTCCTATGTGGACAGCTGCCGGAAGAAATTTGAGGAAGTGTACCACACCTCCTTTGTAAAGAGCGAGCAGGCATCAAACTATACGGAACAGCTCCTCCGCCTGTCCCTGGGCGGCGGCTTTTCCATTCTTCCCCTCCCGCCGGGCCAGAGTGAAAATCTCTGCGCCTTCCCCCTTCCTCCCTGCTTTGAAGAATGGACCTGTCTGGTATACAGGCCATCCCACGTATCCCCTTCCCTTCGCCGCTTCATTTCCTATTTCCATGAAAAAAAGTGCTGAATCGACGATTTTTCTTCTTTTTACTTTCTGAAAAAGACATGATATTCTTTTGAAATAAGAATATTCTGTCTTTTTTTTATAAGGAAACCACTATGATACTTCAAAATGATCTGACCCGGGGACCCCTTTTTCCCAAAATGATGCGCTTTGCCATTCCCTATCTGGCAGCCTGCTTCCTCCAGACCTTCTATGGCATGGCAGATCTTTTCATTACCGGACAGTACTATGGCGCCGCCCCCGTTACCGGCGTATCCATCGGCAGCCAGGTGATGCACATGATCATCGTCATGATTGCAGGCCTCACCATCGGCAGCGCCGTTTCCATCGCCCGGGCCCTGGGCGCAAAAGATGAAAAAGAAGCTTTCCGCCTCATGGGAAGCGCCGCCGCCCTTTTCATCCCCTTCTCCCTTGTATTCACTGGACTTCTCTTCCTCTCCATGCCCCTCATTCTGGAGCTGCTGCAGACACCACCGGAAGCACTGGAAGATACCCGAGCCTACCTGACCATCTGCTTTGCCGGAGTGCCCCTCATTGTACTGTATAACACAGTGAGCGGCTTTTTCAGGGGCATGGGAAATACAAAAGCCCCTATGACCTTCATTGCCATTTCCGGCATAGTCAACATTTTTCTGGATTACCTTCTTATCGGTTCCTTCCACATGAGCGCCGCAGGCGCTGCCTGGGGCACCTTTGCCAGTGAAGTGGTGAGCGTGGTCCTTTCCTTCGTCTACCTCTATCGGAAACTGGCACCCCTTTCCCTGACCCGTCGCTCCTTTCTTCCCGGAAAAAAATGGACCCGCCGCATCCTTTCCATCGGCGTTCCCATTTCCTGCCAGGACGGCCTCATCCAGGTATCCTTCCTCATTATCACCGCCATCGCCAACAGCCGCGGCGTGGAAGCCGCAGCGGCAGTAGGCATCGTAGAAAAGATCATCAGTTTCCTCTTCCTGGTACCCTCTGCCATGATGTCCACTGTATCGGCTACGGCCGCCCAGAACCTGGGCGCCGGCCTGACAGAAAGGAGCAGACAGGCCCTCCGCTACGGCATTACCGTCTGTGTCGCCTTCGGCCTTCTCTGCATCCTCCTCATCCATTTCAAAGCCCCTGAAATCGTAGCCCTCTTCGTACCGGGAGAAACCGCCGTCATTGCCATGGGGAACGACTACTTCCAATCCTATGTAGCAGACTGCGCCATTGCCGGTATCCACTTCTGCTTCTCCGGTTATTTTGCAGCCTGCCGGAAAGCGGCCTTCTCCTTCATCCACAATGTGATTTCTATCTTCACTGTCCGCATCCCCGGCACCTATGCCGCCGCCCTCCTCTTCCCTTCTACCCTTTATCCCATGGGCATGGCCGCACCGGCAGGATCCCTTCTGTCTGTCATTATCTGTGTGTTCCTTTATAAGAAATATGTCAGGCGGCAGCCCGGCTGCAGAAAGAGCCGCTGACGGCTCCCGATTCTCGAGTCCCCAGTCCCGACTATCGGCTATCGGCTGACGGCTTTCGGCTTTCCGCTGTCGGCTCCCGGCTTCCGATCCCCAGCCCCCAGTCCCCAGTCCCCAGTCTCGGCTATCCGCTATCCGCTCCCGATCCCAATCCCGCTCCCAATCCCAATCCCAGTCCCGATCCCAATCCCAATCCCGATCCCAATCCCGATCCCGATCCCGATCCCAATCCCAATCCCAATCCCAGTCCCCAGTCTCCATTCTCCATTCTCCAGTCCCCAATCTCGATTCCCGAATCCCGAATCCCGAATCCCCAGTCCCCAGTCCCCATCCCCCTCCCCATATATGCTATAATGAGAAAAGACATTCTGCAGAAGGATACTTTCAGGAAAATGGGCTGCAGCGTCTGATTTCTATGGAATGAAATACGGAAGGAGCAGATGTATGAAAAAAATCGTAGTCACTGTAATCGGTGCTGACCGTGTAGGCATTGTTGCCGGGGTTGCGGCAGCTTTGGCAAAGGAAAATATTAATATCCTCGACATTTCCCAAACCATTCTTGGCGATATTTTTGATATGGTCCTGATTTGCGACATGGAAAAGGCCAAAGGTTCCTTAAAGGAAGTCCAGGATGAACTGGGCGCCCTGGGAAAAGAACTGGGCGTCGATGTACGGGCCCAGCTGGCTGATATTTTCTATGCCATGCACCGTATCTGAAAGGGGGAGCCATGCTCGATATTGAAGAAATCCTGGCCACTGAGCGCATGTTTGACCAGAACAAACTGGACGTGCGCACCATTACCATGGGCATTTCCCTTTTAGGCTGCGTTTCCGATGATGAAAAGACCCTGAATCGCAAGATTTACGACACCATCTGCACCAAAGCCGAACATCTGACGGAAGTGAGCCATGATATTTCCAGAGAATACGGCGTCCCTATTATCAACCGCCGTATTTCCGTTACCCCTGTTTCCCTCATTGCCGGCGGCATTCCTGCCAAAAGCTATGTGTCCATTGCAAAGACCCTGCAGAAAGCAGCCGATGAAGTAGGCGTAGACATTCTGGGCGGCTTCTCCGCCCTGGTAGACCGGGGTATGTCCTCGGCCGATAAAATCCTTATTGACTCCATTCCTGAAGCCCTGGCTTCCACAAAGAGCATCTGCAGCTCTGTAGCCGTAGGCTCCACCAAAGCCGGCATCAATATGGATGCTGTCAAACGGATGGGGGAAGTGGTGAAAGAGACAGCAGAACTCACCAAAGACCAGGATGCCTATGGCTGCACCAAGCTGGTGGAATTCTGCAACGCTGTAGAAGATAACCCCTTCATGGCCGGTGCTTTCCATGGCGTCACCCAGGGGGACACCGCCATCCATGTAGGCGTTTCCGGCCCCGGCGTGGTAAAGAGAGCCCTGGAAGACGTGAAAGGCGCTCCCCTGAACGTGGTAGCCCGCACCATTAAAAACACCGCCTTCATGATTACCCGTCTGGGACAGATGGTAGCCGAAGCTGCCACCGAAAGACTCCATGCCCCCTTCGGCATTATCGACCTTTCCCTGGCCCCCACCTCCGCCGTAGGCGACAGCGTGGCCCAGGTACTGGAAGAAATGGGCCTTGAAAGCTGCGGCGGCCCGGGAACCACAGCCGCCCTGGCCCTCCTGAATGATGCTGTGAAAAAAGGCGGCCTCATGGCCTCCTCCAGCGTAGGCGGCCTCTCCGGCGCCTTCATTCCGGTGAGCGAAGACCTGGGTATGATTCAGGCCGTAGAAAAAGGCAGCCTCTGCCTGGAAAAACTGGAAGCCATGACCTGTGTCTGCTCCGTAGGCCTTGACATGATTGCCATCCCCGGCGACACCCCGGCTTCCACCATCTCTGCCATCCTGGCTGACGAAGCAGCCATCGGCATGATCAATAACAAAACCACTGCCACCCGCCTCATCCCCGTACCGGGAAAGAAACCGGGCGACATGGTCCAGTTCGGCGGCCTCATGGGCTATGCCCCTGTCCTGGAAATCAACAAATTCCGGGCCGACGAATTCATCAACCGCGGCGGAAAGATTCCTGCCCCCATGAGATCCCTCACCAACTGATAAAGTATATAAAAAAGGGCTGTGAAAAAATGATGACCATTTTTTTCACAGCCCTTTTGGTATACATTATTCCTGAGTCCCCATTCCCCATTCCCGACTCCCCAGTCCCCAGTCCCGAGTCCCCAGCCTCCAGTCTAAGCTATCCGCTTTCGGCTGTCCGCCGACGGCTCCCGATTCCCGATCCCAATCCCGACCCCGATCCCATTCCCCATTCCCGACTCCCGATTCCCCATTCCCCATTCCCGACTCCCCAGTCCCACCTTTTCAAATTCTTCTCTCCCCTGTATAATAGATACAGCATATCTAACTATTTAAATAAGGAGACTCCTATGAAAACATTGAAATATATTTCCTGGAACGTAAACGGACTTCGGGCCTGCATAAAAAAAGGCTTTATGGACGCTTTCAATGCCCTTGATGCAGACTGCTTCTGCCTGCAGGAAACCAAACTGCAGCCCCACCAGATCGAGCTGGACCTGCCGGGATATCACCAGTACTGGAACAGCGCCGTAAAAAAAGGATACAGCGGTACCGCCATCTTCACCAAAGAAGAGCCCCTCTCCGTCACCTACGGCCTGGGTATAGAAGAACACGACCAGGAAGGGCGGCTCATTACCGCCGACTTCGGAAGCCACTACCTTCTCTGCTGCTATACCCCCAACAGCCAGCGGGGACTGGCGCGCCTTTCCTACCGCATGACCTGGGAAGAAGCTATGAAAGAATACATGACAAAACTGGCAAAAGAAAAGCCGGTGATCCTCTGCGGCGACCTGAACGTGGCCCACGAAGACATCGATATCGCTAACCCTGCCTCCAACCATAAAAATGCCGGCTTCACCGATGAAGAAAGAGGCCGTATGACAGACCTCCTTGCCGCCGGCTTCACCGACTCCTTCCGTCACCTCCATCCCGATGAAAAAGACGCCTACTCCTGGTGGAGCTACTTTGCCAAAGCCAGAGAAAGAAACGTGGGATGGAGAATCGACTACTTCCTCGTCTCCAGCGTATGGAAAGACCACATCAAAGGCGCCTCCATCCACTCCGATATCCTGGGGAGCGACCACTGCCCGGTGGAACTGGACCTGGAATGCTGATATGAAAAAAGACCGCTCCGGCGGTCTTTTTTTGCGTGGCAGGGGACACAGCCGCCTGCCGGCGAAGATTGTGTCTGTTTTCTCTCAAAGGGCGGCAGCCCCTTCGCCACTTCAAAGGGGAATGCACGTTTTTTGGCAAGAGCCCTCACTCCATTTGACCTGCCCACCCCGAATGAGACTGGGTGGCGAGCGCCTATATACTCTCTTGCGCCCCACTGCTTGTCAGGGGAGAGAGGGCCACGCAGTGGCGAGGGGGGATTGCCGAAGGCACGCCGATAGCCGAAAGCCAGAAGCCGATAGCCAACAGCCGGGAGCCGCGAATCGGGACCGGGAGCCAGCAGCCGGCAGCCGATAGCGGACAGCGGATTATTTATCCCCATACATCTTCTTATAGTAATTCTGATACTCTCCGCTTACGATTCCCATCCACCATTCCTTATTCTCAAGGTACCAGCGGATAGTCTTTTTAATCCCATCAGCAAATTTCGTTTCCGGCAGCCATCCCAGTTCTTTATGGATTTTTGCGGGGTCGATGGCATATCTCCGGTCATGTCCTTTTCTATCCTTCACATAGGTGATAAGGCTTTCCGGTTTTCCCAGTTCCTTGAGGATAAGCCGCACAATGTCAATGTTTGCCATTTCATTATGGCCGCCGATATTGTAAACCTCCCCTACGGTACCTTTATGGATGATCAGGTCGATTGCCTTGCAGTGATCCTCCACATAGAGCCAGTCTCTTACGTTTTTCCCATCCCCATACACCGGAAGGGGCTTATCTTCCAGGGCGTTCATCATCATGAGGGGTATCAGCTTTTCCGGAAACTGGTACGGTCCGTAGTTATTGCTGCAGCGGGAAATGGTAGCCGGCAGGCCGTAGGTACGATGGTATGCGCCCACCAAAAGATCGGCTCCTGCCTTGGAGCTGCTGTAGGGAGAGCTGGTATGAAGGGGCGTCTTTTCCGTAAAGAAAAGGTCCGGCCTGTCCAAGGGCAGGTCTCCATAGACTTCATCAGTAGATACCTGATGATACCGGCCGATGCCATACTTCCTGCAGGCATCCATGAGGACAGAAGTGCCAATGATATTCGTCTCCAAAAAAATTTCCGGATTCAGAATGGACCGGTCCACATGGGATTCCGCCGCGAAATTCACCACCACATCCGGATGCTCCTCTTCAAAGAGGCCATATACGGCATCCCTGTCGCAGATATCCATCTTCACAAAGCGGAAATTCGGTTTATCCATCACAGGTGCCAGAGTAGACAGATTTCCCGCATAAGTCAGCTTGTCCAGACAGATGATGCGATAGTCCGGATACTTCTTCATCATGTAAAAGATAAAATTGGATCCAATAAATCCGGCGCCGCCAGTGATTAGGATAGTCATCCCAGCACTCCTTATATATTCCAGCATACCACCTGTATCCCCCTGTACTCAACTGCTACAAGAGAGATAGATAACAGAAATCTATTATAAAAGAGGCTGCTCCCTCCTGTGCACTCATCAGGGAAGCATATCAGACAGCGCCGAAACAGCCTACGATTCTTGCAGATTTGAAGACTCATCTCATTCGGTTTGTTTTTTATCTCTGCAACATGAAGCTTTATCCTGCCCTTTCAAAGGGATTCTTCATTTCCTGTTGTTATCCCTATTGTACAGATTAATGCTGCACCAGTCAGCAAATAATCGGATATCCCTGATGGATAAAGAATAAAATCCCATCAACTTTGAAAAGTATTTCATAGTTGATGGGATTTTTCATTTCCCCATTTTAAAGGTAGCACCACAATTCTGACAGTGGTTATTGAAAACTGTCATTTTCCCACAGTTTGGGCATTTTGTTCCACGTCCGCCTTTTCCGCCATTCGGTGCAAGAATCATTTCATATCCACATTTCGTGCATTTCCGACCGGTGAGGGTTTGAAAAAAAGTAAGTCTTCCACAGTTTGGACACATTTTCCCAGCCATTCTAATCGCTCCTTTGATATATGTATATATGTATATGTATGTATTATATGTCTTGACCGGACCTCTGTCAACAAATCTTTTCGAGAACATTTCACGGACTGAAAGCTTTAAATGATCGATGCATGTTAAAAATCCCATCGAGTATGAGATACTATCCACATCCGATAGGATTTTTCATTTACATTCTTTCTGAATCTCCTGAGACCAGAGAAGATATTTTTCCGGTCAATCCGGCTACATGTAAAAAACAGTAAAAATTTATATAATTTTCAAAAATCGCAGCCTGCCGTTATTTATATAGTAGAGGGACATGAAAAGGCCCGCGGTTTTGAAAGAAAGCATTCCATATATTTCCAAGATGGCCATAGGAAATGCAGGAAGGGAATACCGGAATTCCAAAAGGGTACTGCCTTTCTCCCCTCCACCTTTTCCGGAAAGGTAACAAATTCAGCAAACACTGAAAAACACAGAGAGACTCAGGACTCCAGAAAATCCCTACAGCGCAGAAATGACGGGAGACTCATGCCTGGCGCGCGCCGTCGTACCTCGTACAGCAGCGGCCGTAGACCATGCAGACACCGAACTCATTGGGCATGATGGGAAGCTTGGAGACACCGGGTTTCTTTGCAGTGGAACAATATAGCAGCCTCCATATTTCAATCTTCATACCTCAACGCCATAAGTTAGAAAATTCACACTCGAACTTCCTTAGCCGCCGAATTCTGCTCGCCTACGGCAATCACTCATTATCTATTTCTGGAACTATGTCCACTTTTATCTCCGCTACGTGTTTCGATAATCGTACTTTCACTAGGATAACCCGTAGTGCTGGAACCGGTATCTTTATCACTATCCTCATCCGAACGCACAAAGAAATTCATTTTATACCTCCTGTAAAAGAAAGCTGATTGCAAACAAAACTAAAGATATGAGGAGGACATTCAGAGCCCTATTATACTGTTTCTGCTTTACAGACGATTTAATCTTTATGGATTTGATAGCCTTAATATATCCATTTTTCAGCCATTTATAAGACTCAATCTCTCCCCTATTTTCTACATCCAAATTCTCCACTAGTTCAATACCCAAAGCTTCCATACGCTTACCGCGTAAGAGCCAAAGAAACATCATCATAGAGATAAGAAGCATAAGGAAGCCGGTCCCTAAAAAGAAAGTCCTGTCAAGTACACCAATTACAAAAATTGATTTCATCGCATTCAACACAGTGTTTGCATTGATAAACCTTGCCATTACAGCCATAAAAATACCGCAAGCAGCCAAAGCAAAACTGGACCTTTGGTAGATTTTATCGTATGTTTCAGTCTGACGAGCATACTCTTTCGCTGCTGCTTCAACAATAATAGCAATACTTTTATCATTCGGAGTGTTGGCCTTTCCCTTCTGCTCATCCTGTGAAGAAAGATGCTTAGAATCTTGGTCCATAGTTTACCTCATATTTACGAATACACAAAATGCCCATATAACAAGAATGTTCCCCATAGGCGCCAACTTGTATTTAAGAATTCATTAATAAGAAGCCCAAGTTTGACAAATTGTTAAAATGCTATAATAACATAATGCATCTCCCTCTCAAGCAGGTATCAGGAGATTAAAATAACAGTGCAAAAGCGACGCTCATCTTTTTCCGACAGAGTTATTCCCCCCTATTTACCATTTCTAAATATCCCTAATCTGCTATTTGGGGGAATTAAGTCGTTTTCTTAATTGTCTCATATGCCTTTGGGCTACGAGGCCGGTTTGATTTTCACTCTTGAAATTCTTTTGGAAGATAAAATGTGCCCTTTGGGAATACACCGGAAAATTTGATCCTCGCTTAGACTTACTGCTATTTCTATACAATCCAGATATGCTATACAACGTATATAAATTTGTAGTTCTCCTTTTATTCTTCTTAAGCTGGCTAAGCTGGACATTTTGCTTCACAACGTGATCAGCCTTACTATAAGCATGACTATAATAACGCCTTACAGAGCTGTCTTTAATATAAACTCTCTTTCCATCGTATGAAAACCCTAAAAAGGAAATGATACCATGCTCCTTTTGCTCATTGTAAATAATCAAGTTCGCACTAACACGATATTTCTTAGTTTTTTCCGGTGATAATTTAACCAGATACTTTCCTGTATTTGTACTTCTCTGGTTAAAAATTTCCTGCAACTGATGAATCATTTGTTGATATTGTTCTTCCGTTATATACTTTTCCGGAATAGCAATAATAAAATCATCAGAATAACGGCGGTATATTCCATGATACGACTGCACTAATTCAAAAATCTTTTCATCAAATTGAATCATATAGATATTCGCCAGTACCCCACTCATGGGTGACCCCTGCGGAATACCGAAATGTTCTCTATTTACCTTTATAATAAACTTGTCGTCTTTAGATTCTCTCTGTTTCTTTCTTGAGAGAATCCGAAATTCCTGATTTGTCAAAACTGTTTGACACTGGCAAAGCTGTTGATGTGTCATCCCTTTATAGGAAGTAATCCCTTCGTAATCAACATAACTGTAATGCAGGAGAGAGTTCAATACATAATATATATCATCAGGCATATACTGACTGTCCAAAACGTAACGAATCTGGTTCAACAGGTAAGCATGATCAAGAAAATCAAAAAAATGTGTAAAATCACCTATGATAACATAACAAGGCTTATGGATCTTAATAAAAGCCAACGCTTCCTCTGCAAAGGAAATATTTGATTTTCCCTTCTTGTTTGTCCTATACGCAATAGAACAATCATCAATATTCCTATTCCCTAAATACCGGTTATACTTTCTGTTAAACAGGGCTCCATAGTATCTGTAAATCCATGCATCTTTATGTGCTGCATAGAGTATATCCCTATATTTTGGCCCTTCGTCGTTCCAAATTCGTTTTCCTGAAGAATCCGTCGACCAAGACTTATGGTACTTAGGCCGTTTAAAATGAATAAAAGGATAAAAACCATGCCTTAGAACCCACTGTTTATTTGTAATGCAACACCACAAATGATTTGTCAGTTTTATTCTACGATCAAAATGGATATAAGAAATATTTTTCCCTTCGATTTCTTTTCTAATTTCGATATCTGCATCCATATGCAACATCCTTACATAAGCCCCACTTAAAAATCCCACTAGCCAAGGTGGATAGATCCTTATAGCTAATGGGACGAAAAGCAAACCGGATTACTCCCCTATCCAACATGTTTAATTCTCTGTGATATACTGGAGACAGAATCACCAGCCACCACATTACAGACAATTACTGCGTTTGCAGAGTGCCTGCTAGCCTTGCTCGAATTCATACCGCGTAGCAAGTGTCCGCTGAAACGTGAAAGAAATGCATTTCTTTCACGTTTCAGGATGATTACCACCATTCTGAAAGGAGCCTTGACATTGTTAAAGCTATCCGATGTCTCATAAGACATCGTCACCGGACCGAGATGAAATATAAAAATCAAATAGCCCTTATTTGTATTATACGCAAAGTAGAAATAAATTCAATCGCATTTTAAGAGAAGTAAAGGGATGCAGCAAGTATGTGAGTATTACGCGCCATAAGAGCATGGAAAAATCCTTTTTCCGTATTAAGCAAAAAGACAGCACCATCAGCACCGTCAAATTCGATAAAGAAAAAATTCCCGACCTTATGGCCCATGAAGTCAATCCGCTCTATCAGAGGGAATACACCATCTACGTTACCTGTGAAAATAAGCCGAAGAAGAAATGTACCTACCGGCTGAGGCGGTTTGAAAATTAGAAGCACAAGAAAAAGCTCCCCATAGCAAAGGGGAGTTTTTTTATTGCGCCTTTGTAAACTATGCCTTCCACATCTTGCTCAGGTCTCCCATCTCTGTCATGCCGTAAGCTTTAAATACTTCAATAAGTTATTTAATGTTCCAAAACGCATGAAAGCAAATCAAGTCAATTCAAGTAATTCATATTGACCATGTAGAGCCTCGCTGGTCAGTCCGAATACATCTGAAGCCTCCAGCTCCTGGGCCATGTAGGCCGAAACAATCCGGAATACCGTATTCCATGACACCTTGAGATATGACGCAATACGCCGCTGGCTATCGCCGTTCAGGAAACATAAGAGAATTTCTTTCTCGGTAGCCATGAACCCACATCTTTTCAATGTGACAAGTGGTAAATACCCCACAAGTCCATTGTACAGGGACAATAGGGTGGCTCTCCAGTGCGTATTGCCCTAAAAAAAGGGTGGCTCCCGTCAGCGTATCGTGTGGCTATCAGTCGCGTAGTAGGTGGCTCTCATGGAGCGTAATACTCAGCTCTAAGGCCTACTAAAAATATTCAATGCAGCACAAAAGACCCGGTATCTCAAATCAGCATGATGCCCAATGAGTTCGGTGTCTGCATGGCCTACGGCCGCTGCTGCACAAGGTGCGACGGCGCGCGCCAGGCGTGAGTCTCCCGTCATTTCTTCATATGTGGAGCTGATTTAGAGTTCTGGGTACTTTCTGTAGTTCATATTTTGATCCTTTCTGCAGATTGGATGGAAGAAAACAAGGGGGCCCTGCGTGTCCGAAGTACTCTCTCCTCTGGGCCTAGGATTGGCAAGAAAGAGTCTGCTTTCAGAATTGCCTTATAAACTTGTTCCTTCTACTATAATAGATGTTCATCATTTTACAGATTCCTGCCGCAATTGGCACATTTTATAACAATTGCATTTTCTCACCCATGTATAGTCATCCCATTTCATCAATCTCAAATCATCTGGCAGTGCCTGCATCGCACACTCTTCTGGTTAGTATCACGGCCATAAAAGCCACACCATATTTCTGAACACTAAGCATGAATAAATCCACAAATACAGATGAACCGGAAAAGAGTCCTCCACCTGATATGGATGCCTCTCTACCGCGTAATCACTGGCTTTCAATTCGTATTATATAGTATGATTCTCGCACATGATGCTTATGTTGTACAACCTAATACACCACACCTGAATAACACCACTTGGTATTATCCCTCAGACACAGGGTGTGCTTGAATAAAGCTACGCATAGCATTAATAGAACTTTTTAATTGTTCACGAGTATATCTAACATTTTCCGTATTTTCAGGATGATGAATCTGATGACGTATGTATAAAGTCAGGGAGAGAGTCTCCTGTTTCTGATTCCCCTTTGGCAACAGTTTGTGATACTCAAGTGTCCCAATCTGATTATTATATTCGCACTCATACTCTTTCTTAAGATTATTACTTTCAATATAGCCAAACAATTCATCATGATATTCTTCAGTTGCTTCATCAAAAGCAACGAAATTAACTTCATTCAGTGAAGGAAATGGTAGACATTGTTTATGGATATGGATAACTTTCCCATTATCTACAAGCCTAATATCTTCAAAATCTAACTGCTTGACAATATTACCACTATGAGTTGTTAGAATAACTTGAACATTGGGAATACTTGAAAGATCCTTAAAAGCTTTTACAAGCAAAAGCTGATTTTGGAAATGTTGCGATGTTTCCGGCTCTTCAATAGCATAAATAATACTTGCCGTTGAGTTGCCAGATGCCTGCTCTCTTAATTTTCTCTCAGCTTCAACTCTAAAAAAATTAAGTAAAATTAATCGGCGAACCCCACTCCCGCGTTTATTAATCGGGATATCTTCATCACCTGTTATTGATACACTTTTAAAAACTTCTGCCCATTTCAATTTATTGGGATCTGGTATAGAAGGTTCCAGTGTATTAGCTACGCTAGCATCCATTTCTTGTAACTTTTCTAATGTTCTTCTAGACACATCCTCAAGCTTTCTAATTACATCCTGCGCTATACTATTCAGTTTCTCCTGAACATCTTTCTCCATTAAAAATTCTTTAACCGCATGCTTTAATGGATCCTGTACTTCATTATCAGAATCGCTGTTGCTCCGATCAGATTGAAACAGCGAGTAAATGGGAAGATATTTTTCAATTTGTTCCCAGATAGATTTGGTCTCCCCTTTAGAAACATCAATTTTTCGATTTGCTAAACTCAGGCCTTCTTCGTGATCATAATATGACCAAATGGCAGCTCTAAATGCTGCGCTCACTGTTTTGTCTGGAACCTTATCTTCAATGTTAAGTTCTTTGACTTTCTTTTTCAAATCAGCTATTTTTAATTGCATTAAATCATTACAGTTAGGATTATTGGGATGCTTTGCTATAATATAAACTTTTGCTTTAGAAGATGCATTGGGAAATATTTTTTCTATGTGTAATGTTCCATCATCATTTAGTAAATATTCATTCTTAAGAGATGTCTTGTTAGAAGCATCTATAACTATCTCAGCAGGCAAATCGGTAAAGCAAGCTTCTATAGCAATATCCGTATCATTACCATTCTTATTTTCAATATTTATGTCCTGATTATCAATTTTTATACAGCCTTTACCATCATTAAAAAAGATATCTAAAGCCTCAAGAATTGTCGACTTGCCGCTATCATTTTTACCTACAAAGGTAGTTATATCGTTAAAGCCTACTTCTGTCCTATTCTTGTACCCTCTGAAATTAGTGATAATCAACTTTGTTAATTTCATATGTCACATCTCCATCCACTTTTAAAGAACGCAGATTACAATTAACATTGGAATAGATAGATAGACCAATCAAATCGGTTTACCCCAAATCAGTCATATAAACATTACCTATTCAAGACACAACATTATGCGCCCCCACTACTTATATTAATTATCATACAAGCAGAAGTTATATACTATATTAAATATTTCATCAGCAAATTATAAAGGATTTTTTAAATGCAAAGCGAGTCCCTATAATCTCAATGTCTTCAAATACGTCCTGAAGTCCTCACCTAAATCTTCTCTCCGCAATGCAAACTCCACCACCGCTTTCAGATATCCCAGCTTATTGCCTGTATCATACCGTTTGCCTGTAAAATTATAAGCATACACATTCCCGCACCGGGCCATGACACGGAGGGCATCGGTGAGCTGGATTTCTCCGCCCTTGCCGGGTTTCGTCTGCTCCAGGATATCAAAGACTTCAGGAGTAATTACATACCTTCCCAAAGCGGCAAACCGGCTGGGTGCTTCCTTGAATGATGGTTTCTCTATCATATCGAGTACCTTCAGCAGGTCTGGATTCTCCGTCTTTTCTCCCTTGATAATCCCATAGGCAGATACCTTATCCTCCGGCACCACCTGACAGCCAACCACCGTACTTCCAGTCTCATAGTAACGGTCCATGAGCTGCTTCAGCGCCGGTTCTCCATTTCCGGTGTATACGATATCGTCCCCCAAGATAACCCCGAAGGGCTCCCCATCCACAAATTCCCTGGCACAGAGAATAGCATCCCTCAGGCCACGCATATACGGCTGGCGCACATAGTGTACCTTGATACCAGAAATCTTCCGGATCTCTTCCAGCAAAGCCTCCTTCCCATGTCCCTTCAAGTGCGACTCCAGCTCAGGGGATGAATCAAAGTGATCCTAGATCGCCCGCTTCGCATGACCAGAAATGATCAGAATCTCCTCGATCCCACTTGCCAGGATTTCTTCAAGAATATACTGGATCGTCGGCTTATCAATGATAGGAAGCATTTCTTTAGGCATAGCCTTTGTTTCCGGAAGGAAACGGGTACCAAAGCCTGCGGCGGGAATGACTGCCTTACGAATTTTCTGCATTCAGATTCTCCTTGTAATTATCTATCAATGATTTCCAATCGGTGATACCAATAAGTTCATCATATATCTTCATTGTCAGCAAAACAAGCAGACGAAGCAAAACATAGTAATTATATTCATGATTTACCTTTGGCCCATACACTTTCCCATGAGCATAAAGATTTCTTAATTGCGGCCCATTAGATGAACTAATCGTATTTAGATAATAGTTAAAGTACCGTCCTTCCTGCTCAGACAGCAAAGTCTCACCTAAAAGAATCATATCACTTTCTTGTAAAAATTGAATTGCCTCCAAATTTCTACTTGATTGACTATAATAAGCAGTCTCACAAAAATCGAAATGATACAAATCCCGCAGCACCCTTATTACATATGGATTTGTCCAAGATAAAACTCCATCACCTGATATATACAAATAGCCCTTATTTATAAGTCTCTGAATAGGTTCACTCTGATAGTCTGCAAAATCATCAAGATGCATTGTCCCCTGACAAATCAAGTCATAGAAGCAATTACATTCCTCTTTGATCACCTTTGCATGACGAAGAATTGACTGATCTGAAAAAAGAAGATACGTAAGTGATTGAAAGGGCTTACCTTTTCCATAAAAATATTTTGCCTTAATAAGGCTGGGAATTTTTCTATAATCCGCCTTTAGCGGCTGGTACTGAATATAATCCCAGTCTACACTTCCTTTAGATACATAACAGGAATATTGATAAAAGATGCCTTCTATGCAGTTTGCCACAGCTTCAGCACGTGCATTAAATCCCACATTCTGCCTCAGTAAATTTATATGAAATCCTGTGATGCCAAGCCCTTCAGGTAAATAGCGATTATAGAACCACTCCAAAATATCTTCTAATGGATGATGCATCCTTTCCAGCAAACTACAATAAGCAGCCAGGGTGGAATAATAAAATGAATCATGCCACCTGAAATATATGCTTTGTGAATAATGCTTTTTCTGTGGAATTTGGCAAATATACTCAAAGGGCCTCAAATCATGCTCATGAGAAATAGCAACGATTCTATTTCGAGAGTCGCAAAAATAAAATGGATAATAGAAATTTTGCAATAAATGCTCATTTGACATATTCCCTATGACAAAGTCCTCACTGTAGGAGAAAAAATTCCGATTATAATCCTTCGCCAAATTCAGAAAAGGGGCCCTCTGCTTCGGAGAAAAATCAATACGTATCTTAAGCGGTATATGTAAAGTACCCTCATCCTTTGAAATAGTATGTATGATAATCTCATATTTCCTTTTGGCTTCCGCTTTGACTTCAGCGCTTACAGGAAAATCGGAAGAGAGAACCATTTCCAAATATTGGGCCGATGGACTTGCACTCCGAATAAATCGCGTCAACGCTTCATCCATATGTTTTTGTGTATACTCTTTAGGAAAGTAATACCATATTCCGTCAGTACTCAAATAGTTGTTGAAAATAAAGCGGTATGAAAAAGAATAGTCGTCCAGCAGCTTAGTTAATTCTGTTTGGAATGCATTGACAATATCTTTATGTTTAAGGATTTCATCCAAAGTTTTCTCCTGGATTTGAGGAAACGAACATAAACTTATAAACTGAGAAACACTCAGCTGCCGATACTTTTTAGTTTTATCAAGCGCATTCCAAAAATCAGAAATATAATCTAATTCAATATGTTCGTATTGCTCAATCATGCTGCCAATATCAAGAGAGCTAAACAGCCTCTGCGCTTTATGAAATGCTTGAGACAAAAAAGGATATTGCGAATCATATTTTCCCTTTGCCACATCATTGAAATGACTATAGCCGATACCGACATTATAAAGCTCCAGTATATCATTCAAATCGAATGTATCTTTAGATTTCTCAGGCAGGGCATTATCGGCAAATAATCGACTGATTTGCGGCAGCCTCTCATCCCAAAACAGATAATTTACTAAGTCATTATCTCCATAATATTTAATTCTATTTACCAATGATTTTCACCTCCTCCGTCCAGTTACATTTTACATAAGTTATGGGGCTTCTAGTATTACACGATGGTGAGCTACAAGATACGCTGTCAAGAGCTATCCACGTTTCCTAAAATTAGCACAGGGGATCTGTCCCATGCCCCGCGCGATGAGAAAGGCTAAATCAACAAAAACAGACAAATCAAGAATTCTGCACCTGTAATATGCAACCGGCTCTCTATTGCATATAGTACGTCTTCCACATACATAATAAAAAGCAGAAACACTGTATATCAATAATAGGGTAAATCCCGGTTTAAGAAATATGGATTGGTATAATCTTCCTTGGCTCTATAAGTCCAAACTGTAATGGGTTAAAGCTAAAATAATCTTTTCTCATATCATTGTCAGTCTTCACCTTTGGAATATAAAAAGACCTGATGTCAGGATTTACAAGTGACAGATGAACATATTGATTAATATAGCCCGACAAGGCAGAAGGAATGTTAAAAAGCAGGTAGGGACCAAATCGTACCGCATATAAAATAATATTTGCAGCAATAACATTTAATGCTGTCTCCAGCGATGCATCCGCAAAACCATTACCCCGATCATGTTTTACATGATTATATTTATCATACCATATAAGAGACTTGGTAGGCTGATTCTCATTCCAATCGTCAAAAGGTTTAAAAGGATGTAAGTCCGCATAGGGTTTAAATTTAACTTCATAGTCCGTAAGATGGGCTGGTTTATTCAATTTTATAAAGTCCTTTGATGTATAGTCTCTTCCCTGTGGATGTATTTGATTTGCCCTAAGTATATGCCTGCATTGATTTTCAAATTCCGTAGAGGCAAGAATGATCAGTTCCCTAAGCCGATGCCCATAGCAGGAAAGATTAGACTCTACCGGTTCTATATATGAAAATATGTCAACAAGTTTTTGAAGAAGCAGAAATAATGCCTGACTTTCATCTTCTTTTTCCAAAGATGTGTATCGGAGTCCCTGCTGCAACTCATTATATTCGCTTATTCCCGGTCGCCAGATGGAAGGGTGAGAGACTCCAACCTCCTCATACATGGATTGAATATTTTCTGCACCAAATCGATCAACCACCCATTGCTTCAAAGATAAGCCCGCTTTTTTCCCCTCAATGGCAGTAATACCAGGTGAAATAGTATAGAAGCCCTCACCCATGCCATATATATGAACATAGAAATCACCGTCTTCATAAGCAAATCCCAACGGACATTCTTCATTTAATCGGCTATTTGGAGCCCAATAGGGTAAAGTAATTTTCGTATTATGATAACAAATTGCCTTCACTACAACCGCCTCCATTAAACTATATTGACTATAATTCAATAATATATAGAAGATTAGGCTGATTGAGAACTTTATATCAAGGAATCACTTTTCTTCCAACTCTAATGGGCAGTTTAACTAAATACTCTAAACGAGGTTCTTCTGTAAAATCCCTATTCCAGTAATGATAAGCAACATCGAAGAGGCTGTCAATCTTTACACCATAAAAAAAAAGACCTTTGTCAATACCTGCTGCTATTCCTCCTCTTAACCAGCTTGAATCAAAGGCAGGAATGTTATCAGAAACTGAAATCTCATACACATCATAATCAATAAGCGAAAAAGTTTTTGCTTTTCCCTCAAGCAGCTCCGGCCATCTATGGAATTCCTTTACACTATCAACCGCAAAAAGTGATTGAAAACGTGATGGATAGTGTGAGAAATATAATCGCCTAACCAACTCAAATATAAATTCAATCAACTTAATATCAACCTGACCTTTAATTTTGAATAAATTCCCAACATTTATAAATGGTGAATCACCACTCCTATCGAAAAACGTAGGAATCATAGGACATGTATTACATAATATATCAAGACCAAAGAATGAAAATCCATCTGTAAATAAACTGATAAAATGGGAATTTTCTACATTCGAAAGCGCTTGAGAACCATTCTTTAAGTTTATCTGCATCCCTTCTTTGAGGCTATGGCCACGATCCAAATGATAAAGCAGCATTGGTTTCCTCCTATAAAATGACACTAATATGATCAACCGATCGAATGAAATTCAATCTGCACTATTTTCCACATTATCAATAAGAAAAAATTTGATAGTACTCTCTTTAATCTGACTATCTGATTGTTTGGCGAAGCCACCGTCATTTCGAGCGCAGTCGAGAAATCCCACACCACCAAGCAGCCCGCCGTAAATGAGGGGCATACGCCACAAGCCACACTGCCAGTCTGATTGTCTAATATCTGAAGTCTCAAATCTCAAACCTCAAACCTCAAATCTCTTTCCCCTCAATTCTCTAAAATATACTCTCTCAGATCCTCATGCAGTATCTTCTTATAGTCCTCCACGCCGGGCTGGTCGAAAGCGTTTACATTGGCCAGGGCTCCCTCATAGGCGATAGTGAGGAAGAAGAAATACATGAGCGCTCCTACATGATAAGGCGTGAGTTCCTTCATGGCGATATGGCAGCTCATGCGCTCTTCAGAAGCCAGGGCTTCCTCATTAGCCCTTCTGGCAGCAGCAAGCATACGGCTCATGGGAACCGGGCCGCTCGCATCTTTTTCATCACAGAGAACAGAGAGGTCTGCAGGAAGGTGCTACACAGAAATAAATTGTACCAGTTTATTCTTCTTCCCCTGCTGATGCTCCTGGGTAAGGGAATGCATATCCGTAGTTCCTACGGCAGCCACCGGCGTCCTGCCGTTATAGACGATATTTTCCTGGAGATCATATTTCTTGCCCAGAGATTCGCCTAAAAGCTGAGCATACCACCAGCCGAAGGAACGAAGCTTATCGCCATAGGGCATGACCACCTCGGCAGTCATACCGTATTCCTTCATGGCGATGAACTTCAAGGCCGCAAGCATGAGAGCCGGATTTTCAGAAATATCTTCCGTCCGGCAGGCTTCCTCCACCATCTGTGCACCCTGCAGAAATTCCTCTATAGGAATGCCTGCCAGGCTGGCGAAGACAAGGCCCACCTGGGAAAATACGCTAAACCGGCCGCCGATGCCGTCAGGCACCGTAAAGCAGGGAAAGTGTTCTTTTTCCGACAGAGGCCGAATCCTCCCCTTCTCCTTGTCCGTAATGGCCATGAGATGGATATCGCAGATAGAATCAAGCAGTTTTTTCAGCCCCCGTACGGCTGTCACCGGCTCGATGGTAGTGCCTGACTTAGAAATAACAAGGAAAAGCACCTTCATCCGGCGTTTGGCAATCCGCCCGGCTTCCCTTTTGATGCAGGAAGCCAGCTCCGTAAGGCTCACTGGGTCCACATTCTGTCCGGAAAAATAAATCTGGGGATATCCTTTCCGCTCTTCTTTAGTCAGCTGGTTCCAGTAGGGACCGCAGAAAAGATCAAAGAGCACCTGATTTCCCAGATAGGACCCGCCGATACCGATGGAAACGACTGCATCATAGTCTTTGGCTTCCCCTCGAAGTCGAAGGAGCGCCTTTCTTTCTTCTTTGGAAATCAGCACCTCTTCCTTGAGCAGATATGGCAAATGGGGAAAGAGGACCTGACTTCCATCCGGTCCCTTCCCACTCTGCCTCAGCTTTGATACATCCTTGGCCGCCCTTCTGATCTGCCTGCTATAGGTGTCTAAGTCCTCACGCTTCACACTCCACCGGTTTCCCAGAAGATGCTTTATATCAATAAAAAGTTCATTTCCAATATTCATACTGCCACCATACTCAAACTATTTATATTCCCATTTCATACTGCTATTCTCGTATTTGAACTCTGCTGTTTTCAAAATTACAGAGGAAGCGATTTTAAATATTCCCGAAATCCTTCTCCCAGATCTTCCCGCCGGAGAGCAAACTCCACTACCGCTTTCAGATACCCCAGCTTATTGCCTGTATCATACCGCTTGCCGGTAAAATTATAAGCATACACATTCCCACAGCGGGCCATGACACGAAGGGCATCGGTGAGCTGGATTTCTCCGCCCTTGCCTGGTTTCGTCTGCTCCAGGATATCAAAGACTTCAGGAGTAATCACATACCTTCCCAAAGCGGCAAACCGGCTGGGTGCTTCCTTGATAGGCGGTTTCTCTATCATATCTACGACCTTCAGCAGGTCTGGATTCTCTGTCCCTTCTCCCCGGATAATCCCATAAGAAGATACCTTGTCTTCAGGAACTTTCTGGCAGCCCACAACCGTACTTCCAGTCTCATAGTAACGGTCCATGAGCTGCTTCAGCGCCGGTTCTCCATTTCCGGTGTATACGATATCGTCACCCAGGATAACACCAAAAGGCTCCCCATCTACAAACTCCCTGGCACAAAGGATAGCATCGCCTAGGCCGCGCATATAGGGCTGACGGACATAGTGTACTTTAATATCTGAAATTTTCCTGATTTCGTCAAGCACCTTCAACTTTCCAGATTCCAGCAGATGCTGTTCCAATTCAGGAGAAGAATCGAAATGGTTCTCGATCGCCCGCTTGGCATGGCCGGAAATAATGAGGATTTCCCGAATGCCGCTGGCTAAAATTTCTTCCACAATATACTGGATAGCCGGTTTATCCACAATAGGCAGCATCTCCTTGGGCATGGCCTTCGTAGCCGGAAGAAACCGGGCACCAAAACCTGCAGCAGGAATCACTGCTTTACGAACTTTCTGCAACTTGATGTCTCCCTTTATGTGACTTTATCTGACCTTGAAGACTTTTATTTACATAGATATGGAATGAATTTCTTATGATTATATTTAAGGTTAAATCTTTTCAAAATAAATCCATATTTTTTGCATCCACTTTTCCAAAAAAATTGATACTCTATCCATAAGAAGGTTTATTTAAATTTAATAGGGCGATATTCAAAAATGGTACAAAAAGCATAAGCACCAAATAGCAGGATATAAACCAATTATATCCATACCAAAAGGGGAAAAGAATCTGCTTAACCTCTCCTACTGGCCGCCCTTGAAACTTACATAATGACGCTACTGCAACTGAATAAAAAATCATTGTTAGAACAAGGAAGAATAGGCGTCGATAGGATATTTTTTGTATGACAGAAAAATATCCGGTTAAAATAACAAAAATACTATTTTCTAAGTACCCCCCCATCCAATAAGTACAGCAGCAGCGGCATTAATTGTATGTACCGAATTTATTTGTACGACCGGATATATGCCGTGGACGATAAAATGATGAGTGATTATGATAAACATTGATACTATTCTTAATATTTCAAAATTCGAGATACGCGTCTTTTGAAGAGTCTGCCCCATAATTTTACTCACCATTTTTACCTTCATTCTTACAGCTTAAACCAACATACAATAAGCCCAATAAGATGTACTCCAATGAAACACCTTCACCTGCCAGTTGTGAAATAAGATTACCACTTAATGCAATTACGGCAAATAAAATCCTAATATCCCTCCACTCTTTTAATTTAACTATTTTGTACAGAACATAAATAAAAGGAAAGAGATAAATGACTAATCCAACTAAACCACTATTTGTTGCCATATAAATATAATGATTGACATTACCATATGAAGCACCTAACGGTCCTTTTTTTGCAAGGTCTTGCGTTATTCCGTGAATTTCAATATTCTGCAAATCATCTTCAGATAATTGATCTCGAATATAACAATCCTTTAAACCCGTACCTGTACCAAAAATCGGTCGATTGAATATAACAGCGGTTTGTGCTTTCATGTTTATAAATCTTGATCCATTGCTCCTTGCGTTTTTTTGAGTAATTGTCTTTATATTTTTGTCAAAATAATCCTCGAATGATTCCGGGCTATCAGACATAAATGCACTTCCGAAAAATGTATCAGGAATATAATTTAAGCCTATATTTAATAAAAAGGCCGTGCACGAAAGTAAAATGATAATAAATACTAATTTCCTAAATTTAGCCTGGCACAAAAGCGCTACAGCTGCACATAAATCAAAAATACCAATGGCAGTAGCGGTCCTTGCTTTTGTCATAAATAACAACATCATGAAATAAGAATAGAAAGAACAAGTAAGCAAGCTGATATTTTGATATAAATAAGACCATAGCATAGGTATAATAGATGCTGCCACAAATCCGAAAATTGATGGTTCTGTACAATAACTACGTAATTGCTGATTATCCCATATCAAAGGTGGATACCACCCCATGTAAGTTTTGACATCATACAAAAGAGGATTAGTAATAGATAAAATATCATAGCCTATTGCTAAGTGGAATTTAAATAATAAAATCTCCGGAATCGCATATATACCTAATGCAACAGCTAACAATAATATAAACTTTCGAATTAATTCAAACCCTCTACTGAAGGAATCTCTGAATAAATGAATTACCCATATCGATACTCCAAAAGTAAAGATAGCGTCAAAAAAGATACTCTTGAATCCATGAATCCCCAGCCAAATACTCTCCAAGAACGGGATAGAAATAAATGAAATATGGTAGTTCTGAATTATGGAAATCAATTTCGATAAACCGTGAGAATAAGCAAAATTAACTTCATCATAATAAGGGTAAGTAATAAGACCTATCACTTCTGATATAGCCAGCCATCCAATAAAAATAATAAAGGAAATAATACTTTTCTTATCTAATGTCTTCTTAAAAAGAATACATTCCATTCCCCAGACAATTAATCCGAGAAGGATAAAATAAAATGATAAACGTCCACCTATACCAAGAATTTGGAATCTCTTTGGCATGTTAAATACTGGAATTGCAACAATTGATAACATAAGCATAATCTGCTGAAAATATATCATGTATTGTTGCATTTTATAAACCTGCGTAGCCAATTATTTCACCCCATTAAATAAAATATGCTGTGTCCGATAATGCCTTAAAATTCTATATACGGCCCAACTTTGAAATAAAGAGCCCGCAAAGAAACCCAAAAAGATATAATTACTATTTAAACACCTAACACATAATAGAGTTCCAAGTAAGACTATAAGTGCATTAAAAACAGATATACCCACTAGAGGTTCTTTCTTATGTGCCCGCAAATATATGGCAATCGAATTAACAAAGACCTGTAGTAGCCACGCAGCAAATAAAACAAGCATACCGATTGGGCTCATAATACGTTGAAAAAAGACGAAGTGATCATACATTGCATAATCTATCATAAAAAAAGTAAATCCACCTGCAACCATCGTCGCAATAGATTTAAGTAAAGAGTTATTAAACTCACGATCCAATTCAGGCCATTTTCTTTCAGCTATTAACATATTGAGTTTGGGAGTCACTGCTATAATCCAACTGATAGCAATATTATAACCTGCTGTCCACATTGCAATACTTATACCAATCTTCCCCGCTTCTACTGGTCCTTTAAAATAAAAAACCAATGGAGTAAACAGCTGGAACACAAGAAAGCCACTTCCCCAACTAATTGCATATCTCCATATTAGTGTAGAAAATTCTGGCCACCAATTATAAGAATTTTTTCTGGACATAGTCCATAACTGTCTAATAAACGGCTTATAATTACTCCAAATAATATAAAATCCAAAGAGAGAAGCCAAGATCGCCGACAAGGACAACGCATATAAACCTATATGAGTAACTAGCCCTATCATCATTGAGAAAGAAGTAACCACAGATATCTTAAATCGAATTTGTTGTATTTTTCCTACTGAATTACACCCTTCAAAGAAGGAAAGCATAGTTGAATTAATGAAAACAAATGCTGTAACTGTCGAATAAATTATCCAGGGTATGTGCCACGTTACATTAACTTCATCTAAGTGATGTGTACTTAAGAAATAAAATCCACCAATTACAATTAACGGAAAAACTATACATACAGTCCTAGCCAACCATCGTATACTGAACCTAAAAAAAGAGGCCAATTTCCATAAATGAAGAGAATCTCCTCCCACCGTACCATTTTTATTAAAATCAAGAAATGCAAATTCATGTGCAGCAAACTGCAATACTATATTTGAAAACCCCAAATCTGCCAAAGTAGAAAAAGCAGCCACACTGGTAAATGTATACCAATATCCCTGTTCCATTGGCGTAAGAAATAGAGGTATAAATAACAATAATACAGGTCCGGAAAATACCCTCCAGCACTGATTTAATAATGTAGAAAATATATCTGTCTTGTACGATGATGAATTATTCATTATTATCTTCGTTATTCCATTCAATTTGAACTTACAAACATTAATTTACGAAGTTTATTTGCAATCCGAAAAAATAATGTATGACATACAGCCCAAAACAAATTCCCCCTTGAATAATAAACTCTTATCGAATCTTTTACCCCACTAAGGTCGTAAGAACACTTACGATGTAATATAAAATAATCTAGATACAAAGAAGCTAAAAAACTCAGCAGCTCTCTCTTAATCTTTAAAAAAGTTCCGATTTCAATTCTTCCACTTCGATATAATTCACAAATAATAGAAGGATACTCTACGGCAAAAGCAAAAAAAAGGTTATAACTGCCTTTAGGATGATTTTCCGGAAGAGGCATCATCATAATGCGATTATCTATACAATAGCTTCGATTTTCATATGATTGAAAAAGAATAGTGGTATGAGGAAACAGTGTATTATAATGTTGATTTTTATTAATTCTTTCAAAGTCATATTTCCATATACCTAATCCACCCGACCAAGATGAATAATACGATAAAGCACCCACAAAAGTATCAAAATTTTTATACATACTGAAATCAGGCAAAGGGAGTGACCCGTTTAAAAAATATACTATGGGTTTTGTATCTTGATTTTCTTGTATAAAATGCAATAGTTCTTCAATAACTCCTGGCTTTAGCATCATACGATGATTAACAAATTTAAGGAATACCCCTCTAGCCTCCCGAAAACATTCTATTTGATTCAAAAATCCTTGCGCCCTTGTCTTACGGTAGCGTAAATTAAAATGCTTTTCGGCATATTTCTGCATAAATTGTTGAAATTCGATATTGTTTCCATTATCTGTTACTACAACTTCAAATTTGTGTTCATCAGCATCTTGATCATAGATGCTTTTTAAAACAGGAGATACCCAGTCGAGCACCCCATTCGTGGGGATACATAATGATAACAGTGGACAATCCGGCACAACATTACCTTCCTTCAAAAGTCTTATTTTCTTCATTCCAATACGATAGCATTCGCTTAATGCCATCATCCAAGGATATGTTTGGATGCCAATTTAATTCCTGACATGCTCTTGTGATATCCAATATATTTGAGGGAACATCAACTTTTCTACCAGGATAACGATTAACTAATAAATCAGAATCCGTCAGCCTATTTACAAAATCGACAATATAATTGATAGACTCTCCATGACCTGAGCCAATATTAAACACATTATAAGGCCCATGGTAATGCAAAACTCTTTCAGCAGCATCAATCACATCATCCACATAGATATAGTCGCGTATAACTTGCCCATCTCCCCAAATTTCTACAGGAGTGTGCGTCATGCAACGGCCCAATATATTGGCAATTAATCCCTGCTGAGAAAAAGGACGCTGAAAGCGACCATATGGGTTCGCTATGCGTAAAATCGTAATTGGCAATCCATAACAATATTGATAAAATTGGCAGTAACGTTCTAATGTTTGTTTTTGTATACCATATGCAGAGATTGGCTGGCCAACATCATCTTCATATATAGGCAGTCGTTTAGGAATTCCATAAACTGTACCACCAGATGAAAAGAAAACAAACCTGCTCACCTTTTCTTTTACGCATGCTTCTAACAAACGTAAAGATGGCTTTATTGTCGTTTCAATATCCAGTAAAGGATTGATGACTCCCGGTATAGTTGAACTGATTAAATGATATACAACATCACATCCACGAACAAGGGATGCAAAATCACATTCCCGTTGAAAATCTCCGATTTTTATATCTAAGAGATTCTTCTTTTCATATATAAATTTTTGTTGGAGAGCAGTAGGTCGCACATATAGCCTAATATCATAGTGCTTTTTCAATAGATACTCGACCAGATTTTTCCCCAAGAACCCTGTTCCACCTAAAATTAAAATTTTCATAATAAGTATCCTTCACCCATGAAATTCAGTCAAGAAATATTACTTACTTTCTCCATCATCTTATCTGCAATATACCCTATCCCCTTATCATCAGGATGAGTTTCTGCTGCTTTACTCACGGCAGTGGTACTGCTATCATCCATGGTGCAGATTGTTTCTTCTTTCGACTGGTAATCTTTGTTTCCAATAATGTCAGAGAAGTCAGCGAAGGGCACGCCTTGATTTGCAACAGCTTGCATGCGCTTCGTTATAATGCTTGTCCCAAAAATCGCCGATTACGATAATCTTGTCCCTTGACGCACGCCAAGGGACATATGCAATAAGCGCTTCAAATTCTTCCTCAAAGTAAGATACATCAGTCACGTTTTCATCAAGCTGTATGGTCACAAAATTAAGTTTATCACTCAGAAGGATATCAAGAAGGTCGAATGCACGACTGCGATTCTGCATGCATTCCTCCAAAGCGAAGTTGTTGCGATAGCAATGGTGTCACCGTATTGGTCAGTAAGCTGCTTTGTACACGCCCGAAGTAATCTCCACCAAGCTCAGTCGCACAGATACCGCGTCCCCAGCTCGTAATCAGTGCTAAGCTGTTAACGATGGCAAGATAGTTATAGGCGTCATCGCGGTATTCCGGTTGGACATTGTAGTAGTCCGTGACTTGTTGCAGGCGCTAATCAAAATAATCGATACGTTCCTCCAGTATCGAAAGCTGACTCAACTACGCATTCTGACTTAGTTCATGCAAATAAATCTTGTATCTCCTCTAAAAAATAGACAAAGTACAAAAACCACCGCTATTATATCATAGCCCCGTTAATTTATCGATTTCGTCGGCTACTCCTTTTTAAAATAATAATTCTAATACAATCACTAATCAACTAGAGACAACTGGAGCCCAGATTTTCTTTTCTTCATCCCACTGCTTGATGACCCTCGCTGGACTGCCTACAGCGATACATTTGGGAGGAATGTCGTGAGTAACAGTAGTGTGGCTACCAATAATGCTACCATAGCCTATGGTGACACCAGGCAATATAGTACAGAACTCACCAATCCAAACGTTATCCCCAATGATTATGGACTCTCCCTCTGTTAAGGGGCGATTAACTGGCGGAACATCCGGACTGTCGGGATGAGCACCGCGATAGACTCCGTGGTTGTGGTCGGTAATGTAAATCTTACTGCCCAAAAGTACGTTACTGCCGATCTCGATGTGATTCGCACAACCAATATGGACATACTCGCTGAGGCTCACATTGTCACCAATAATGAGACGTGGTTTGAAGTGCTGCGTGCCATACTCATCCACAGCCTCCATCCAGAGTCCACGCTCGGAGCTGAAATGTTGCCCGATTTCCATATACTCCGTACCACTAATCTTCGAATCAGGATGCAAGCTAATATCCCATCTGCCAAAGATAAGCCTTGCATATAAGACGCTCTGCAACCTTCTATAATAAAATTGCATTGTCCAAAAGAGTCCCCTTTTACGAGAAAAGTGACAAAAATGAATTCCTATGCGAATGCATCTCTGAATCATCTGAATATCTCTCCAACATAAATATTATTTCTATGTATGAATCACTAAGCATTGTTCAGTGCGTCCATATGCGTGTACAAAAAATGCCAAACTGTTAAAGAAACGCTCACTTAAGGAATATTGTATCAAAAATAACCAAGATATTAAAGGCCTACGTCATCTCAGTAAGCTGAACAAATCACGACTAACTTCCGAAATTAAAGAACAAGAATCCGGCCCAAACTAAACGACTCTAATCATTCGCAATTTAGTAAGAAACCCTGCCACACCCCTTGGCAATACATCTCCTCATTTTCCCTTAACCACTCCTAGAAGACGGGCGTAACGAGCCGGAAAAGGTCGGTTACCTGCAGCAGCTATATTAAATTGTCGGCTGACCGACCCCGGATGACAGTGGACGGCAGGGCTCCCCGATCCCGATCCTCGATCCTCGATCCCGCGCCGTCAGGCGCTCCCCAGCCACCAGCCCCCCGCCACCAGCCACTGGCCTTTATGCCCTCACATCTTCCTATACTCCCTCGTTTCATACCCGTCGGCTCTGAGCAGGAGTCCCGGCATCCAGTCCGGTGTTCTTTCCATGATTCCTGTGATTTCTTCCACCGGTGTCCCCTCTCTGCATTCCACGATGACTTCGTCATGGACGTGGCCGCAGATGAAGTAGTCCCTGAGGTTATGCATGGCGTAGGCCAGTATGTCCCTTGAAATGGCCTGGATGACGTTTTCCACGAATTTAGGGCCGTAGGATTCGATGCGGTTCCATTTCCGTTTGGTATCAAGACCCATGTAGGTGATGGCTGTTTTTCCGTAGGTGCTTCCTTTCAGGGCAGCGCTGGGATAGGCAAGGCGGCGGCCGGAGGGGAGGGCGATGAAGAGGGTGCCTTTTTTCATGTAGAAGGTGAGGGCTCCCACTCTGGTGATACGAAGCTGCTCTATGGCTTCTTTCACGGCCCTGTGCACCTGCCACCAGTAGGCAACGATGTGGGGATTGGTCTGGCGCCATGTGGTCACAAGTTCTGGCAGTTCTGCTTTAGTGAGCCCCATGTCCAGGGCCCCCATGGCCATCAGTGCTCCTTCTCCCCCGCCGTAGCCTAAAGCCAGTTCGGCGATTTTCCCTTTCTGCCGAAGGTCGCTGTTGATGCCTCCTTTGACTACGGGTTTACTGAACATTTTTGATGCGGACTGGGCGTAGATATCCAGGTTTCCGGCGAATACGTCCATGCGCCATTTTTCCCGGGCCATATAGGAAAGTACCCTGGCTTCGATGGATGAGAAGTCGGACACAATGAAGGTATAGCCCTTTCTTGCCACAAAGGCGGTGCGGATGAGCTGGGACAGGGTATCGGGGACGGAGCCATAGAGGAAATCCATTTTCTCATAGTCCCCTTCCATCACAAGAGAGCGGGCCAGCAGGAGATCTTCCAGATGGTTCTGGGGAAGGTTCTGGAGCTGGATGTGTCTTCCCGCCCAGCGGCCGCTTCTGGCGGCGCCGTAGAAGCGGAACATGCCCCTTGCCCTTCCGTCATCACAGACTGTGTCAATCATAGCGCCGTACTTGGCAAGGGATGATTTCTGCACCTGTCCATAGAGCATGAGGGCCTCTTTGACTGCGCCTGTAGAAGAAGCAAGGAGCTTTGCCGTTTCCTTTTTCGTGAGGGAGTCCGCTTTCTGGCCCTTGGCTGAAAGCCATGCTTTCATCTGGCAGGGGGATTTGGGATTGATAAGCCCTGTCAGGTGCTTCAACCGCGAAAGTAAATCCATGCCCGCCTTTTCGCCCATGGAAAGGGCCGCTTTCACAAAGGGAATGTCCACCGGAATGCCCCGGTCATTGATCCGCTGGTCTTCATGGTACTCTTCCCAAAGCGATGCAGGTGTCCGGAAAGAGGCAAAGGCTTTGCGCACTTTTATTTCCACTTCCACGTCCCGGCGGTTGTATTTCTTGAAAAGCGCCCATTCTTCCGGATAGTCCTCCGGCTTCCTTCTCCCTTCCGGCCCGGGCAGGGAGAAGAGCCCTATGAGACGGCTCCCCTCATCCATCTTCTTTTCCGAAAGCCCCAGCGCCTCACCCAGATCCTTCAGGGAAAGGGGGAATCCAAAGGATGAGGCCAGTACCTGTGAGCATTTCCAGCCCAGAGGATCCAGATACTTCCCTATCGTATCCCCCTCACTGCCGTGGGAAAGGAAATGGGAAGGATAATGCTCCCGAAGATACCGCGACAGGCAGATCCGCTCAAAGGAAGCATTGAAGGCCCACTTCGTCACAAGGGGATCTGTGAGGGCTAAAAGAATCTCCTCGGGGATGCGCTCCCCCTTTGCCAGATCCACCACCTTCACTTCCCCATCATCCACAGCGTAACCAAAGAGAAGAATGGTAAAATCCGGGTGCTCTGCATATTTGTATACCCCGCAGCGGGCCAGATCTATTGGACTATAGGTTTCGATGTCGATTGTGAGTGTCATGTGAGTACCTTTTCTTTTGAGTAATCATAGTGCGTAAGTGGCTGGTGGCTTGTAGCTGGTAGCTGGTAACTAGCCACTAGCAACTAGCCACCAGCTACTAGCTACTAGCTACTATTTACTAGCTACTAGTATCCATCTCATGATAAAATCTGAAATAGATATGAGAATGAGTCATTGGCGTTTCTTTAAATTAGAAGTTTCATAGCGCGTAAGTGGCTGGAATCAAGTGTCATGTGTGCTCCTTGCCGTTTAAGTCATTAATGCGTAAGTGGCTGGTGACTTGTAGCTTGTGGCTTGTAGCTGGATGGGTAACTGGTAGCTGGTAACTAGCCACTAGCCACTAGCCACCAGTCACCAGTCACCAGCTACTAATTATCAGGAGGTTCTATCATGGGCAGCTATCGCGATTTGCAGGTATTTCAACTTTCACGAAAATTAACTGTTCTCACCTATAAGCAGGTAGTATCTAAAATGCCTCCAAGTGAAATCTACGCATTATCATCCCAGATACGAAGAGCCGTCACATCCATTACTTTCAATATTGCAGAAGGATATGGAAGAAAGACGCTCAAGGACAGAATCCATTTCCTGTATATAGCCAGAGGCTCATTATATGAATTGGAAGCTCAACTGATTACCTGTATGGATTTAGGATATTTGAAACAGGAAGAAATGAAGGATGTCGTGCTTCTCCAGTCACAGGTTGCCAGAATGCTTGCAGGTTTAATCAGGGCAAACGAAATGGAATAGGGTTTGAGTCATTCGCAGCTCTTTGCATCGGTGTCATAGGCGTTGTAGTAGCTTGTAGCTTGTAGCTGGATGGGTAACTGGTAACTGGTAGCTGGTAACTAGCCACCATTCTCACCCAAAATCTTCCTCCGGTGTGCTCCAGTTCCCCAGCGCCGGCCCGTCTGCCAGTTTCTGCAGATTGTTCAGCCCGCAGGCGATGCCCATTTTCCCATCGTAGTTGAAGGCATAGAAGTGAATGGAGGCCCTGCCGTAGCAGCCGGAGTAGAAGCCGGATTTTTCGGTTATCCTGTTCAGGCTTCCATCTACAATGCCCGGCGGCATGTCGCTTCTGGCGTTGATGTAGTAGGCATGGTGGTAAACGGAATCTTCCCTTTTATCCATATCACCGTCACGAAGCGGGAGAGTAAGGCTGGAAAGGGCCGCTGTCTTTCCATTGACTGTCAGTTTTTCCTGTCCCTGCCGGTAGGCTTCGGCTATGGCTTTCTCCACTTTGGAAAGGGTCTCTCCGTCTTCTTTGGGAATGATGAGGCAGATGGAGTATTTTGCCCTGTCTCCCTTGAATTTTCTGGGTTCCCATACGTTGGCATAGGAAAATCTTGTTTTCGGTCCTGTCACCACTTTCGTCAAGTCTTTCATGTGTGCTCCTTTTCGTCATAATGCTTCTATCTTTTCTGCCAGCTCTTCATAGTGCCCGGGCGATACATCCGTCAGCTTTTGTGCTCCGTATGCGGCCAGAAGGGACCTCACTTCATCCCTTTTCCCCAGATTCCATTTCTCCGCCATAAGCCGGCGCACATCCGCCATGGTGACTGGCGGCTTTTCTTCCTCTTTTGGGGTCATCATTCCGCGGATTTCCTTCTCCAGCTCGTCAAGCTGCACGCGGATGACTGCAAGCTGGTCGAGTATATTCTGTATCATTTGTGCTCCTTTCGTTGTTGTCATGTGAGGTTTTTGTGGCTAGTGGCTAGTGACTAGTGGCTAGTGACTGGTGACTGGTTCCTAGGTACTAGCTACTAGATACCAGCTACTAGATACCAGCCACCAGCTACTTGCAAGCCAATGCCACTACCATCAGCCCCACCAGTCCCAGGGCCCCATTTCTCTCCCGTCTAAGTCTCTTCTGCTTTTTCCGCTCCTCTCTGGCGTACTCTTCGAAGGATTTCCTTACCGTCTCTAAGGCTTTCTTCCTCTCTTCCGACTGAGTCTCCAAGTTTTTCAGCTGTATCCTGAGCCTCTCTGACTGTTCTTTCTGTTTCCCGTTCTCCAGCAAGGCTCTGTCCAAGTCCGATTCCAGCCTGGAAAGCTCTGTTTCCGTGATCCGGTACGTTTTCTCCGAGGAAAATGGTGAGGCCGCATCCACCGGCAAAGCCCAGAAGGAAAGCAAGAAGAAGAGGGAGAAGGCGGCGTATGAGGATTTCATAATTCACCGCCATGGTCATTCTCCAGAAGACGGTTCCCGTCAAAAATCTTCCCGCCGATTTCCAGATGGTCCGTAAACTGCCAGATTCCTGCTTCCTTTACAGTGCATTCCTTCCACCACTGGGCCGCCCAGAGGGTATGGCCGCCGAATTCCGACGCCCTGATATGGCTTGAAAGCCAGCTGGCGCTGGCGTAGATGCCAGCCCTATAGCCCGCAGCCGCTGTTCCTTCACAGAAGGCGTGGCACATCCGGTTAATCACCCCCGGCCTTGGAAACTCCCTTCCCCGATAAGAATCTTCTTCCACATCCCAGAAGACACCCAGGGGAAGATGTTTGGGCATGAGACCGCAGTCCTTCAGGATGGAGAGGAGAAAATTTCTTTCCACCTCCAGCTCTCCCCCATGACGGGCATAGCCGAAGTGGTACACCCCCAGTTTCAGTCCCGCATCATGGGCTCCATTCACGTTCTCATAAAACCGGCTGTCAAGGTATGCGCTTCCATAGCCCGCACGGATAATGGCAAATCCTACACCTTCAGCAGCCATTCTCTTCCAGTCGATTTCCCCATTATGTTCTGATACATCGATGCCAAGTTGAGTCATTTGTGCTCCTTTCATTGTTGTCATGTGAGGTTTTTGTTGCTAGTGGCTAGTGGCTGGTATTTAGTGGCTGGTGGCTAGTGGCTGGTTCCTAGGTACTGGCTACTAGACACTAGATACTAGCCACTGCGCCGTTAGGCGCTCCCAGCTACCAGCCACCAGCTACCAGCCACTTTCTTCCCTTACAGCCTCTTCTTTACCTGCTGAGCAAGCTTCTCCATGCTCCCCACTCCCGCTTCCGACAAATTTTCAATAATGGACAGGATTTCCGTTACGCTCATGTAACCTACGATGAAACTGGTCATCCAGGCCGGTGTGCCAAGAACACCGAAAATCATATCGCAGGATGAGGCGGCCAGTGTGCAGAGAAGGTAGAGAAGAAGTTTATCCATCCCCTTTCTCATGTCAAAGCTCCGTATCAGCCCTTTCCTCCTGGCCGAGGGTATGCCCCAGAGAGCTGCCGCCAGCGTCGCTTTTCCATTCCTTTCCGCCAGGCTTTTGAAGCTGATGGCTGTCCATCTTGTGAGGCAGTCAATCACCACCAGCAGGGCAAAGCAGAGGAAGAGGACTGTTCTTGCATCCATGAGGAAAATCAGCAGCACCGTGCTTACGGTTTTCAAAGGGTATAAATCAATCAGTTTTTCAATGTGATCCATAAGACCTCCTTTGGATGTATCATTTGGTATGGCTAATTTTGTGAGTCATCACGATGAAGAATCTGGTGGCTGGTGGCTGGTTCCTAGGTACTGGCTACTAGATACTAGATACTAGCCACTGCGCCGTTAGGCGCTCCCAGCTACCAGCTACCGGCTACCAGTTACCCGGGCCGCCCCGCGGCCGTCATGGAGGGTGCCAGCACAAGGGCATGACTCTTAACAGCACCGGCCCATGGAACAAGCTCCTCGCGCGCGTATATATATATCGTACATATGCCATTTACACCCCTCTTTTCTCTTGTATATCTCTATAGGTAATATCTTGTTCCACTTGTTCCATAGGCCTGTTTTACACGATGGTGACTGAGAAATCCGGTGGAACAAGCGGTGGAACAAGATGGGACAAGCTGGAACAACTTCATAAAATCACATAGGTGAAAATCTGTTCCTGTGGAACAAGCTGGAACGAGTTGGAACAAGCTGGAACAAGAATATATGTTGTCTTGTTCCACTTGATTCAGTAAACAATTATTCCTTATTCCTTTGCATAAAATCTCTGCCTCCCATAGGGTGTACACTTCTTGCTGGCTGCTTTCTTCCATCCCTCCATTTTGCTCATGATGGAAGAAATGTCGTAGCTGTCCTGTTTCCTCATACGGGCAGGATCGAGCCCGAAGCATTCCGCGTAGATTTCCATATGGGTGACGGTATCCCTCATGACGGCGCCCGGTTCTTCCGGCAAGCCTTCTGCGCCGGACAGGTAAAGCCTCCTTTCTGTTAAATCCATGGTGTCCCATTTTTTGGGCAGTTTGGTTTCCAGATATTTTTTGACCAGTCCTTCCCTGTCGTCTGTTTCCATGGCGGCCTGCTGCTGTTTTCTGGCAGCGGAAAGGAGTTCATTTTCAAGATACAGCGGTTCCCTGGCTTTCCATATGGTTATGGCCTCGGCCCAAATCTGGCAGATTTCATTCATCGTCAAATGCCAGGGCTTCTTCATGGTCGTTCCGCTGACCGCCACGGGCCAAAAGCGCCGGTTCCCTGTGACGTCCCGCAAAAAGCCGTTTTCCGCATTGGTGGTGCCCACGATGACGCACTGCCTTGGATGGCTTTCCACGGTGACGCCATAGCTGGCCCGGTACTTGTCGTCCCTTCTGGAAATAAAGGATTTCACCGTTTCAATATCCGCTTTTTTCATGCCCGCCAGTTCTCCCAGTTCAAGGATGAAATAGCCCTGCAGCTTTTCCGCCGCGGCCTTGTCCCGCATATCCGTCAGAGTGAGGCTGTCGGAAAACCATTGTCCCCCGAGGCGGGAAAAGAGGGTGGATTTACCGATCCCCTGGCTCCCGTTGATGATGAGGACAGAGTCAAATTTCACCCCCGGCTCATACACCCTTGCCACGGCGGCGGCCAGAGTTTTCTTTGTAACCGCCCTTGTGTATTCGCTGTCCTCTGCGCCCAGATAGTCCACCAGCAGCGTTTCCACCCGCTTGACTCCATCCCAGGGCGGCAGGGATGCGAAAAATTCCCTGATGGGATGGAACTGGCGCTCGCTGGCCACGGTAATGAGGGCGTCTTTGGATTTCATAGGCGCGTAAATGCCATAATGGCTGGAAATATAGGAATTGAGCTGGGCCATGTCATTGTCCGACCAGCCCGGTTTGATCCGGGGCCATGGAAGGGAGCCTCTCACGTCTACGGAGTCCGTCAGAAGGTTGTAGGAAATGGGCCACAGCTTCTCATCCATGCGAAGAATGGTCAGAAAATTGGTGAGACAGTTATCCACGGTGCCATCAGATTTAAATTTCAGACGGGCCGTGAGATTTTTCACAGTATTCACTTTGGCGGTTTTCAACACAGGTATTTTAAAATCTTCTTCCGCTTCCCGGGCCTTCTCTTTCAAAATCTCTTCCCGAACCCTCTCATCCTTTTTAGCAAAATCGATCATAGCCCTGTACGATGGCAGACGATCCACCTGAGTACCGGCATCGGTATCGGCATCCAGATGGCCGAAACGGGCCAGCCGCACAGCGTCAAAGGCATTCAGCAGCCTTCCCGAGAAAGGATCCGTGGCGTGGAAGGAATACATGAATTTCCCATCATACACCACCAGCCCCGCCGATGAATCAGCGGGCTTATAGTCATAACGTCCCGGAATGACCGATGGTTCATAGAGGTCTGAAAGAAATGTACGGATCACATCGTCCATGGGCCAGGCACGGCAGAATGCCCCCACCAGTCCCCTCTTCCCATATGGGTCCTCTGCCTTCGCCACCGTCGCCACCACTGCCTTTCCATCCGCCGATGGCCATGAAGAAAGGTCCGTCCAATCTTTGTACTCTGAAAGCACGTGATCCGGATCCAGCAGCTCCCTTTCCTGCCCTTCCGCCACATACTCCCCGTCCTTTGAAACGGATCCCCAGTACATGAGACGCTCCGGCTCAAAGGTGGTGGGGTCGAAAAGCTCCATGCCCAGTTTCTCCGCCACCTTCCGCGAAATGGCTCCATATTCCGCAGCGCTCACATCACGAGAAAGAGGAATCACCAGACGAAGCCTTGGCTTCTCAGGACTGCTCTTATGGGTAGAATAAAGGAAACAGGTACAGGAAAGTTTTCCTAATACATCCTCCACAACACCGGGATATCCGTAATCCATGTCAAGAGTCAGAAGGGATCTTAAAAGCACATGGCTCTTCTTCCGAAGCCCGTCCTTCAGCATGCCGCCTACAAATCCGCCAACATCCTTCACATCCGCCTGCCGGGCCCTCGGCATCTGCCGGTACTCCGCCGCCGTCTCCCCCGTCCTCACAGGGCGGCTCATCCGCTCCACCAGCTCATGCCAGGTCATAGACCGGTTTTCCCAAATTCTCACTTTACGGTTCGAAGCTAAGGCAATTTGATAGGATCTTTCCATGGTGATAACCTTTCTGTTGTAATACAGGAATCATTGAGAAATAAAAAAGGAAATAGAGATATAAGAAATTGGCCAGTGGCCAGTGGCTGGTGGCTGGTGGCTAGTGGCTGGTTCCTAAGTACTAGCTACTAGATACTAGCCACTGCGCCGTTAGGCGCTCCCAGTCACCACCTGCCAGACCATCTTTTTTCAGATTTTCATCTATGGTGTATTCAGTCTATTATCTGTCCCCCTTCCCTTTCCCCCCACAGGAAAGTCCCGCAGACAGCTGAAAGAAGGAGAAGCAGAAACAGTCCGAATTTGCCACGATTCTTAACTTTTCCGCAATAAATTGCTCTTGTCAGGATGAACTGAAAATGACTTGAACTTTGCATAGACCATCTCCTTTTCTGATGAAATATCAGTTACAAAGGGCAGTGCCGGTAAAGATACAGATCCTATGACAGGGAGAGTTGCAGCAGAATCAGTACTGTCCTGAAATAAACCAGGGAATAATCGAAAAAGACACAAGAAAAAGGCCGGGCATGGTTAGCCCGGCCTTCGATAATTTATCACAGACCGAGCATGTAAACAGCCGCTTCTGTCTGACAGCAGAAAGCAATTTACATGCATCATATGAAAAGTTAATTTTGGACTGATATGCGTCACTTATGAATCCCCATATTGCAACTGATTCCGGCTCGTGGCAGGGACCGGATGACCTCAGTTCTGAGGATACGTTACGCATATATTTAGTATAACGGGTATATTTATAATATGCAAGATTTATTTAGTCGTCTTGTTAAATAAAAAATTTATAATAACAAATATACAATTTCCATAATAGTTCAATAAAAGTCTACACTTCTTTTGCTTTTTAGCAACAATTAAAATAGTAGAAATGTTACCAACTGTTACATATTAATTTTTGTTGTTTCATAAATGTTTCCTGTCATCTCCTGCAGAAAACTGCGCCTGAACGCTGCATTCCCCCTGCCGGTCATCTGACATCCTGCGAAAGCAATGCCCTTTCGACGGTGGGAGCGGACCGTGGAGATCTTATCTCCCAATGGTACACGCATCATTGCGGCCAAAGATCTCTCGACTCTAAGCCATAACAGACAAGGAATACATTTGTAACCATACCGGCGCGTACCCCCGCTCGAGATGACGTCTGGGTGAAGAGCAGATTCGCATCAAAAAAATCACAAAAAAGGAGCTGTGAAGAAATGCATGAATAACACCGATATCACTCCACCTCCCGTCATTTCGACGGTCGGCGCGGAGTGGAGAAATCTCACTCCAAAATGTGGCAAGCCCATTGTGGCCGGAGATCTCTCGACTCTAAGCCATAACAGACAAGGAATACATTTGTAACCATACCGGCGCGTACCCCCGCTCGAGATGACGCCGGGGCGAAGAGCAGATTCGCATCAAAAAAATCACAAAAAAAGGAGCTGTGAAGAATGGATAAGCATTTCTTCACAGCCCCTTCGGATCACCTCCTTAACCGTTATCACTCATATCATTAGTCAGTACACAGCGGATTCCAGCCAGCGGGTAATTGGTCATACCCACAATCGCCTTACCTGCATCCATCAGCTCCTGGTCAGTGGCATCCAGTTTGATATTGGAATAGCTCAGGCTTTTGATTTTTGCTGCTCCTGCAGATGTAAGGCCATCTTCTACACGAATCTGGAGTTTCAGGTCCGTAAGTTCCTTTGCAACAGCCATAGGTTACCTCCTTTCTTTATTCTTATACTCATGGGATATGATTTCTGTAGAGTCATTGTCTGTGATAAGGTTCAAAGGGTTCACAGGGTTCAGAAGGTTCAAAGGGTTGTGGTATCGCCTTCGGCGATGAGTTTATATGCCGCCTTTGGCGGCATGGGCTCGCTTCGCTCGCCTCCCCCCTTCCACCACTTCGTGGTCCCCCACCCCCGCATGCGAGGGTGGGCAGGTTCAGGAGGGAGAAAAACCAGTTCCCAGCCCCGACCCCGATCCCGATCGCGCCGTCAGGCGCCCCCAGCCACCAGCCACCAGCTACTAGCCACCGCGCCGTCAGGCGCCCCCAGCCACTAGCCACCAGCTACTAGTCACCGCGCCGTCAGGCGCATCCCCCTCACACCAATTCCTCTTCCGTGGTGCTCACGATGACTGCTTTCTTAAAGCCGGTAAGCGCCGCGCCGGAGCGGGTCACCATGATGGGCTGGATCTTTGCCACAGCCGCTTTCACTTCATCCAGTGTCAGCCCGTCCTTCGGATTGGCAATGGTGAGAGTGGAAGTTGCATTGGATCCTGCCGCAAACACAAGCTGCAGTGTCTTCATTCACATTCCTCCTTCCAGGGCACTTCGGATTTTTCATCCCGGGCCCTGGGATGTTCCGTTCATTTCACCCTCTACTATATGAATAGAAAAAATCGGTTTTATGTGAACATCATGCAGCAAAAATTTCTTTAAAATCCCGACTGGCCATAAAAATTTTTCTGATACGCCGCATATATCCATAGATTCCGCAGCGGGAAACTTTTCTCTCTACCGCTATCTCTTCCCATGTCATGCCGGAAAGACGTTTCTCCAGCATGGATTTCTGCATCTCTGTAAGGGGGAAACGGCTGATGAACTCATGAAGATCTTCTTCATTCATGTCATTCATACCATCATTTCCCCTGCTGTCCGGAATGCCGTCAGCCGTTCTTTCTGCAGACAATTTCTTTTCATGAATCCGGCAGCATCCCACCGCCCGCCATTTCAGTCTGGTCCTGATATAAGCAGAGAAAGGTACGCCTGCTTTGAAATCATACTTTGCCAGCTCCTCGAAAAAGCAGAGCCATAATTCCTGGGCCACATCCTCTGCATCCAGTGTTTTGTAAGGCGTATGAGCCATCCTGTAAATCGAATCCTTAAACTGCTGACATAACTTCCCCTTTGCCGCCATATCTCCATCTTTGGCGCGGCGCACCAGTTCTTCTGTAAATTCCTCCTTCATTGTACCTGGACACTTTCCCCGGCCATGCCGGACAAAACGGTCCTTTTCCCTCTGCTCATCTATTTTTCTATATTTCTAAGGTCCGCTATATAAAATCAATAAAATACATTGCAGCACAAAAGACCCGGTATCTCAAAATCAGCATGATGCCCAATGAGTTCGGTGTCTGCATGGTCTACGGCCGCTGCTGTACCGAAGTAC
>ENA-ORUQ01000249-ORUQ01000249.1-human-gut-metagenome-genome-assembly--contig:-NODE-249-length-64595-cov-6.810598_pt1 | contig 64595 bp, 55 predicted proteins | sample MGYA00242081_ERZ509211 | MGnify/ENA primary metagenome ERZ509211 (study PRJEB26280, sample SAMEA2338785) | human gut metagenome | biome: human gut; feature: human-associated habitat; material: faeces...
ATTCAATTATACTACTTGAATCACTTTTTTTCTATATTATTTTTGTTTCACATCAATTGTAACACTACAATGTAATAAATTTGTAACTAAAATGTAATAGAAAAATAATAAAAAAATATACGAAAACATTTTACAAAACATGATGTAGATGATAAAATAGAAGTGCTTTATTATATTACGGAAAAGATTTTGAAAGTTTTTATAATATATTTTGATAAAGCAGTATATATAAAAAAGGGGTTTTGATAAAAAATGGAAGATATCGATTTAAAAGAACTATTTATGATTTTTTGGAACAAAAAAATACAAATAATACTACTTGTAATTTTATTTGCAATAATTGGAGCAATATATACAATAGGATTTATAACACCAATGTACACATCATCAACAACACTAGTATTAGCAACATCAGGAAGTGAAAACACACAAGATGCTACAAACTCAATAACAGCGACAGATGTAACATTAAACTCAAAATTAGTATCTACATATAGTGAATTAGTAAAAAGCAAAAAGGTTTTAAGACAAGTTATAGCAAACTTAAATATTGATGTAGAAGAGGAAGAGCTAAGAAAAAATATAACGGTAAGTTCAGTAAAAGACACAGAATTAATAGAAATCACAGTATCAAATAAAAATCCAGAATATTCAGCACAAATAGCAAATGAAATAGCAAAAGTGTTTTCAGAAGAAGTAAATGAAATATACAATATAAATAATATACATGTAGTAGATGAAGCAGAAATAGCAGAAAATCCATCAAATATAAATATTAGTAAAAACGTAATTATATTTGCATTTGTTGGAATTGTAATTTCAATAGCATATGTATTAGTAGCAAATATGTTAGACACAACAGTAAAAAGTGCAGAAGAAATAGAAAAAGATTATGGAATACCAGTTATAGCTGCAATTCCATTAATGGAAAGTTTTGAAAGTGAAAAAGGAGGGAAAAAATAATGAGAAAAGAAGTAATAGCACATAAAGACCCAAAATCTCCAATTTCAGAAGTATTTAGGACATTAAGAACAAACATCCAATTTATGAATGCAAATAAAAAAATGAAAACAATACTAGTAACATCAACATTTCCAGGAGAAGGAAAAAGTTGGGTAACATCAAATTTAGCAGTAACATTTGCTCAAGCTGGGAAAAAAGTTGTTTTAATTGATGCAGATATGAGAAAAGGTAGACAATATGCAATATTTGGAGTATCACCAACACCAGGATTATCTAACCTTTTATCAAGAGTAACAGAAAATGAAAACGAAGACAAAGCAAATATAATAGGTGAATATATACAAGAAACAGAAGTAGAAAACTTATATGTAATTTCATCTGGAAATATACCACCAAACCCATCAGAATTACTTGTATCAACTCAAATGATAACATTACTTGATGAATTAAAAAAATTATGTGATATAATAATAATTGATGGAACACCATGTGAACTAGTAACAGATTCAGTTATTTTATCAAGAATAGTTGATTCAACAGTTGTAGTTACAGCACATAAAGTAACAAAAAAAGAAGCATTAGAAAGAGTATTGAAAAACATACAAAATGTTGGTGGAAACTTAGCAGGAGTTATACTAAATAGAATTCCAATTTCAAACAAAAAATATGAAGAAAAATATTATTATTATGGACAAGAAAAATTTCCTACAGATAATAAAAAAGCAAAGAGCAAGCACCTAGATATAAAAAAACAAGAAGATATAAACAAAGAAAAAATAATGCAAATTTTAAATAAAGATGCAATAGAAAACAATAATATGAACGATACAGAAAACAATGAGAAACAAAATAGCGGAAATCAAGCAATTTCTACAAATGAAACTTCTAACATGCAACAAAATATCACAGATTATAACCAAACTAATGAAACACAAGAAGATACAAATGAAAGATATTTGGAAAAAACAAATAATATTTTAGACCAAATAAAAGATTATTTAAAAAACGAGAAAAAAGACTTGAATTAAAAAGTAATGTGTAAGCAAAGCTAGAAAGGAATGAACATTATAATGATAGATTTTCATACACATATTTTACCAAACATTGATGATGGTTCAAAAAGTATAGAAGAAACTTTTAATTTAATAAAAGAAGCAAAAGAAGCAGGATTTAAAAAAATAATATCAACATCACATTATATAGAAAATTATTATGAAGTAGATGTAACAGACAGAAAAGCCTGGATAGATTCATTAAATAAAACCTTGAAAGACAAGAATGAAAATATAGAATTATACTTAGGAAATGAAATTTATTTTTCTGATAATATAATTAATCTATTAGAAGAAGGAAAAGCAACAACAATAAATAATACAAATTATTTACTTTTTGAAATGTCACTTAATGCACAACCATTTGACTTATATAATGTTATTTATGAATTATTAGAATATAAATTGATACCAGTATTAGCACATCCAGAAAGATATTCATTTGTACAAAAAAATCCAGAATTAATATATGATTTAATTCAAAAAGGAGTATTAATGCAATGCAATTATGGAAGCATAATTGGTCAGTATGGTAAAAAAGCCCAAATAATTGTTAAAAAGTTTTATGAAAATAACATGGTTCATTTTATGGGCTCAGATGTTCATAAACAAAATACTATTTATAAAAAAATTCCAGAAATTTTGCCACAAATAGCTGAAATTATAGGAAATGAAAAGCTTAATGAAATTACTACTTTAAATGAGCAAAAGGTTTTGAACAACAAAAGGATTGATATTGACGAACCTAGTCATATAAAATTATCTTTAAAGGAAAAATTGATTTTAAAATAAACAACAAAAAAATAAAAAGGAGATTAATCCTTTTTATTTTTTCTATATATAGACTTTTTAGCAAAAAAATGATATATTATAAAGCAGAAAAAAGTTATTAAAAAAATCAATATGAATATAATGGCGTAAGAAAGGAAAGGTGTCAAGTTGGAATTAGAACAAAAAATAAAAAAAGCAAACCTTAACATAGAAGAAAAACAAATAAAATACAATGAACCAATGAAAAAGCACACAACATTTAAAGTAGGAGGAAATGCAGAAGCATTAATAACAATAAAAAAAGAAGAAGAGCTAGAAGAAATATGCAAATTTGCAAAAGAAACCCAAACCCCTATTACAATTATAGGAAATGGAAGTAATATATTAGTTACAGACAAAGGAATAAAAGGAATAGTAGCAAAAATAGATATCCAAAAATTCAAAATAAAAGAAGAAAAAAAAGAAGAAATAATAACAGTAGGAGCAGGAAACAGAGTAGCGCAACTGGCATATGAATTCCAAAAAAGAAACATAACAGGATTTGAAGAATTAGGAGGAATACCAGGAACAATAGGTGGAGCAATTAGAATGAATGCAGGAGCATATGGCAAAGAGATGAAAGACATAGTAATAGATGCAAAAGTGTTAACAAAAGAAGGAAAAACAGAAATACTAAAAAATGAAGAACTAGAATTCAAATACAGAAATAGTATAATTGCAAAAGAAAATTTAATTGTATTAGAAGTAAGACTAAAATTAAAAAAAGGAGATAGCCAATCAATTAAAGATAAGATGAATGAGTATGCAAATTCTAGAAGAGAAAAACAACCTTTAGAATATGCAAGTGCAGGTAGTACTTTTAAAAGAGGAGAAGATTTTATAACAGCAAAACTAATAGATGAGGCAGGATTAAAAGGTTATCAAATAGGAGGAGCACAAGTTTCAGAAAAACATGCTGGATTTATAGTTAATAAAGGAGATGCAACAGCTAAAGATATATTTGATTTAATAAAATATGTTAAAGATACAGTATACGACAAATTTGGAAAAAGAATCGAATTAGAGGTTCAAGTTTTAGGAGAATAAAGAGATTTTTAAATAAAATGTGCCTTGCCAAAATTTAAAATTTTTCAAAAGCAGGTAGAAATGTAAAAATAAAAAGGAATTGGTGATAGTAGTGAAAGGATTTTTTAAATGGTTTCAAAATAGTTCAAAAATGAAAAGATGGATGTTTGTAATAATAATAGGAATTTTATTAGCATGTTATGGAATAGCAGAAATACTAGTATTAAAAGAAATGTCATTTAAAGAAGTAGGAAAAATAATAGCAGTCTTTATAGTAGGATTTTTATCAATAATAATAGGATTAGTAGGACTTAATAAAAGAACATTAGAAGTATTAGTAGAATCAACAGATGACAGAATGGATAACAGAAAAAATGTAAATGTAAAATCACTAATATTTAATAAAACAGTATATAATCAAGGACCAAACATAGTTGTAATAGGTGGAGGAACAGGACTAAATACAGTACTTTCAGGACTAAAAAAATACACAAATAATTTAACAGCAATAGTTACAGTATCTAGTTATGGAGAACAAGTATCAGACTCAAGAAGAGAGCTAGGAACAATGCCATTAGATGATATAAAAGACAGTATGGTAGCACTAGCAAATGAAGAAAATCAGATGTCAAAATTATTAAACTACAATTTTAGGTATGGCAAACTAAGAGGACTATCTTTTTCAGATATTTACTTTTTAGCAATGAAAGAAGTAAATAAAGACTTTGCAAAATCAATAATAAACAGTAATGAAGTATTAAATATTATAGGTAAAGTACTACCTGTAACATTAGATGAAATGAACATTACAGCAGAACTTGCAAATGGATATATAGTAACAGAAAAATCAAGAATCCCAGAAGTAGTTTATGACAAAATAACAAAAATAAACCGTATATATTTAAATCCATCAAATTGCAGACCAGCACCAGGAGTAATAGAAGCAATAAAAAATGCAGACTGTATAATTGTTGGACCAGGAAGTCTATATACAAATGTTATACCAAACTTATTAGTAAATGGAGTAGCAAAAGCAATAAAAGAATCAACAGCAATAAAAGTATATATAAGTAATATAATGACAGAACCAGGACAAACAGACAACTATAGTGTATCAGACCACTTAAATGCAATAATAGACCATTGTGGAAAAGGAATTGTAGATTATTGTATATATGACACAGGTGAAATCATTCCAGAAATGATAAAAAAATATAATATGGAAGGACAAGACCTAGTTGAACAAAATATAGACAAAGTAAAAGGAATAACATTTTTACAAAGAAATTTAGCAATGATTTCAGACGGATATATAAGGCATGATCCAACACTTGTAGCATCTTCAATTATCGAGCTAATATGTGATGATTTAAAATATCAAGACAAACAAAATGACCCACAATATATGATGTTAAATAATAAATTAAGAGAAGATAAACGTATACATAAAATTCAAAAACAAATGAAGAAAAAAGAAAAAAGACTAAGCAAACATCCAGAAAGAAAAAGTAAACATCAAAAAGGAAAAAGTAAATTTGCTAATAAATATAGTGAAAGAATAGATTCAATCAGAACAGCAGATGAAAGAATACAAAAAGAGAAAAAAAGACTAGAAAAGAAAAATGCAGAAAGAATAAGAAAAGAAAGAAGTAACAGAAATTTAGAAAATGCAAAAAGAGCCAACACAGCTAAAAGGATGAATACAGGAAAGAGAATGGCAAATAACAATAAAAGATCAAACCAAAATAGGATGGAGCAACTAAGAAAAGAAATGATGCAAACACTAGAAAATAGTGACATACATTCAGGAAAACATTAGAAAAAATGGAACTATTGCTAAAAGTCAGTAGTTGAAAGGAATGAAGTAAAAATGAGATATACTAAGGAAAATTTAAGCTTAGAAGAAGGAATACAAAAAGAATGGATTATAACAAATGGATTAGGAGGATTTGCAAGTTCAACTATAATAGGAGCAAATACTAGAAAATATCATGGATTGCTAATAGCACCACTAACACCACCAGCAAGAAGATATTTAATATTATCAAAAGTAGATGAAAGTATAGAAATAGGTGGAACAAAATATGAATTATACACAAATATGGGACAAGACTACATTTCAAAAGGATGCAAATATCAAACAAGTTTTGAAAAAGAAGAACTACCAATATTCACATATCAAATAGGAGATGTAGAAATAACAAAAACAATTTGCATGAAATATGGAGAAAATACAGTAGGAATTTTATATAAAATAAGAAATGGAAAACAACCATCAAAATTAACATTAGCGCCATTAATGAATTTTAGAGACTTTCACTCAATGAGTACAAATCACGAATTTGCTGTAAGGCAAGAAAACAAAAACACAAAAGTAAAAGTAATAATAGACAACATGATACAAAATCCAGTTTACATGAAAGTATCAGAAGGCACATACATTCCACATCAAAATGATATTTTTAGACATATGTTTTATGTAGAAGAACAAAAAAGAGGATTTTATCCAGAAGAAAATCATGTAGTAGTTGGAAGATTTGAAATAGACCTAAAACCAAATGAAGAAAAAGAAATCTCATTTGTATGTTCACTAGAAGAAAATATTGATGAACTTGATGTAAATAAAGTAATATTAAGTGAAAAAAAGAGAATTGAAAAAATCTTAAAAAATGCAGAAATAGAATTAGATAATAAAACAAATTTTGATGAAAACTTAAATACAGAGCAATCAAAAAAGACACAAGTAATAAAAGACTTAGTAATTGCCTCAGATACATTTATCGCATATAGACCATCATTTAGATTACATACAATTATTGCAGGATATCCATGGTTTTTAGACTGGGGAAGAGATAGTTTAATATCATTTGAAGGATTGCTATTAAAAACAAAAAGATATGATTTGGCAAAAGAAGTATTAAAAACAATGATGAGAGATATAAAATATGGATTAGTGCCAAATGGTTATTCAGGATTTGATAATAGACCATTATATAATAGTGTAGATGCATCATTATTATTATTTGAACAAATTCAAAAATACTTGGAATACACTGGAGATGATGAATTTGTTGAAAAAATATTAGACAAGCTAGAAACTATTATAGAAAATTATATCAAGGGAATAGATGTAGACAATAATAATATTTATTTAGACACAGACCATTTAATAGTATCAGGAACAGAAAATACACAAAATACATGGATGGATGCAAAAGTAGATGGAGTGGCAGTTACTCCACGTAATGGCAAAGCAGTAGAAATCAATAGTATGTGGTATAATAGCTTAAAAATCATGGAAAATCTATGTAAAAAATATGGTAAAAAAACAAAAGCCAAAAAATATGCTGAATTAGCCCAAATGGCTAAAAATTCTTTTGAAGATAAATTTTATAATGGCCGTAGAAAATGTTTATATGATGTTTTAGGAGACAGCAAAATAAGACCAAATCAACTATTTGCATTAAGTTTAACATATCCAATAATAGACCAAAATTCAGAGATGGCCCAAAATATAATAAAAACAGTTGAAAAGAAATTATTAAACTCATATGGACTACAATCTTTAGCAAAAGGAGAACAAGGCTATGTACCAGTATATAAAGGAAATCCACATGATAGAGATATGATTTATCATCAAGGAATAACATGGACTTGGCTTTTAGGAATATATTACAATAGCTTAAAAAATATGTTAAAATCAGCTAAAACTAAAACAAAAAAATTGGAATTAGAAGTAAAATTAGCAGAATTTAAAGAATCAGTTTTAGCAACTTTTGAAAAAGAAGTTTATAATAGAGGCTGTGTAGGTAGTATTGCAGAAATATATGATTCTACAAAACCACATGAGCCAAAAGGAGCCTTTTCTCAAGCATGGAGTGTTGCAGAAGTTTTAAGGATTTTAATGTAAAATACATATTTTAGAAAGAGAGTAATTAAGCAATGAAAAATTTTATTGCTTAATTTACAAGATATTAAGGAATACACAAAGGAGGGAAGCTAGATAATATCTAGCGTTAAAATGCGAGTATTAGGAATAGACCCAGGATTTGCTATAACTGGATATAGCATAATAGACTATATAGGAAATAAATTTTATTTAAGGACTTCAGGAGCAATATTAACAGAAGCAAAAACATCTTTTCCATTGCGTTTGGAAAAAATAAACAAAGAATTAGCAGAAATAATTGAAACATATAACCCAGATGCTATGTCTATTGAGGAATTATTTTTCAACAATAATGCCAAAACTGCTATTAATGTTGCTCAGGCTAGAGGCGTAATTTTAGTTACTGCAAGAATGCATAATTTGGATATTTTTGAGTATACTCCTCTTCAAGTTAAACAGGCTGTTACTGGCTATGGTAGAGCTGATAAAATTCAGGTTCAACGTATGGTTAAAATGATTTTGAATGAGGAAAAATTACCTAAACTTGATGATATTACTGATAGTATGGCTATGGCAATTTGCCATGCTCATTCTGCTAAGTTTTCCGAAAAACTTTAGTTTGGAAAATAATTACAATTTTGGCGGCGTTAAACTTCGTTTAAAATTTAATCAACGTACAACACGTACGCCTCATAAATTTTAAACTCGTTTGCCTTGCCAAAATTTAATTCTTTTCCAAACTAGAAAAAGATGAAAAAATTACAATTTTGGCAGTGTCAAACTCTGGAGGTGTTTTTTTGAAAAAGATAGATGAATTAGAAAAAGAATTGAATAATAAAGAGCTACATGGATTGTATCTTTTATATGGAGAAGAACAATATTTGCTAGGGCAAAGTCTAAAAAAAATAAAAGCGCTATTTGGAGAATGTGTTAATGGAATTAATTATGTTCAGATTGATGAAAATAATGTAAGCCAATTAATAGCAGATATAGAAACTCCAAGTTTTGGATATGCAAAAAAGCTTATTATTGCCAAAAAAAGTGGTTTATTTAAGAAAGAAGGAAAACGAAAATCAGAAGAATTAACAAAAGCCAAAAAAAGAGTATCTGAATATATAAGCCAAAATATAAAAATGATACAAGAAAGTGTTGTACTAGTATTTGTTGAAGAAGATGTAGAAAAATTAGAGCTATATAAAACAATAGACAAATTAGGAGAAGTATGTTATTTTGAATATCAAAAACCAGTTCAAATAATAAAAAGATTAAAAACTATTTGCAATAATTACAAAGTAAATGTAGACAATTCAACATTGCAATACTTAATAGAATGTTGTGGAACTAATATGCAAGATTTAATTAATGAAATAACAAAATTAATTGAATATGCAGGAGAAAATGGCACAATACAAAAAAATGATATAGATAAATTATGTATAAAAAAATTAGAAAGTGTAATATTTGATTTAACCGACAGTTTAGGAAAAAGAGACATAGCAACAGCATTAGAAGTTTTAAAAAATCTGCTTTATGCAAAAGAGCCATTGCAAAAAATAATAGTAACATTATACAATCATTTTAAAAGGCTATATTTAACATCAGCAGCAATGTACTATAATAAAGATATTATAACTAGTTTAAATTTAAAACCAAACCAAACTTTTTTAGTCAATAAATATAGAAACCAAGCAAGATATTTTAAGCCCAAAGAATTGAGAGGAATATTACAAGACTTATGTGATTTAGATTATCAATATAAAAACGGATTGATTGATTTGCAAATTGGTATGGAAACAGTGCTTTGCAAATACTGTGGCAAATAATAATTAAAATTTATAAAAATAAAATCATACATATTTTTAATAAAAAGACGACATCAAAATTGACAATAATTTAATATATATGTATAAAAATTGAATAACTGTAAAAAATAATAAAAAATGTTTTAATTAAGAAAAATATTTATTTAATCAAGAAACTTTTAGAGTTAAATAAATATTTGAAAGGAATGAGGAATTCATATGAATAAAAAAACAAAAATTATTATTTTTACAGTTACTTTTTTTGTCTGCGTAATAGCAACAATATTTTTTATTTCAAAAAATACCCATGTTGAAGCATTATCAAAATATGGCTCAAGAGGTAGTGAAGTCACACAAATTCAAACGAAACTAAAAAGATGGGGATATTATAAAGGAAACATTGACGGAATTTATGGAAGTCAAACATTAGAAGCGGTTAAATATTTTCAAAGAAAAAATGGATTAACAGTAGATGGAATTGCAGGACCAGCAACTTTAAGAGCAATGGGAATAATGACATCAAGTTCAAGTTCTAGTAGTACATCAAACTCAACAAATTTGAATCTTTTAGCAAAACTAATATATGGAGAAGCTAGAGGAGAGCCATACACAGGCCAAGTAGCAGTAGGAGCAGTTGTATTAAACAGAGTAAAAAGTAGTTCATTTCCAAATACTGTAGCAGGTGTAATTTATCAAAATGGAGCATTTGATGTAGTTAAAGATGGACAAATTAATTTAACTCCAAATGCTACTGCTAAAAAAGCAGCCCAAGACGCATTAAACGGCTGGGACCCAAGCTATGGTGCTATTTATTATTTCAACCCATCAACAGCTACTAATAAATGGATTTGGTCAAGACCAACGACTGTTACAATTGGAAATCATAGATTTTGCAAATAAAATAGATAGTTGCCAAATCCAAAATAAAATGTTATAATACATTATGTAAAAGGCAAGAAAAAGCCTTTCGGAAATCCGAAGGGCTAAGAAAAAGTACCTTCGGAAAAATAACATTAAAAATATTTTAAGGAGGTAAACTATGAACAACGAAATCATTCTAACATGGAGAGAACAAGGAAAAGACTTTAGCAAAAGCATAGAAAGGCGGTGCTTAATGGCAACATTTAAAGGGCTAGCTGAAGGATTTGCTAACAACAACGAAATATCCAAAAAGCTTTTAAAAGTAATACCAGAAGCAACAATGTTGCATATCAATTGGGATTGCACATCAGATGTAAATAGAGTTTATTACACAATAAATGAAACAACAAACAGCATCCCAATAATAAATGCACATAATGTAGTATGGGCAGTTTTAAGAAAATACTGTAACACTGATGTAGAGTGATTTTAGTTATAATACAGACTAAAACATGCATACACAAGAAAAAATTATATTTAATAGGTAGCTCTTAGAGAGGAAAATAATTATGAGTAAAAAAGATTTTTATGTCCACAGATATTGTCGGCAACGAGAAGTAACTGGATCATCTTTTTTCTATTCAGTACATTGGCCAGATGGAGAAAATATAAGGTTTTTTGTAGATGCAGGAGCATTCCAAGGAGGAGACAATAACTCTTATTTAAATGGATTTTTCCCATTTAAAGCAGAAAAATTATCTTTTGGAATAATTACCCATTTACACTTTGACCATGTCGGTTTATTGCCAGTAATTGTGCGGCAAGGATTCAAAGGACAGATTTATACAAGTTATGGAACTGCAAATCTTTTAGATGTAGCATTAGCTGATACAACAACAATAGAAGATAAGCAGTTAGGAAGAACAATAGCAACAATAGAGGAAGTCCAAAAAACACTTGCACACACAGCAGGATGTGCATATAAGAAGATAATAAGACCACATAAAAATATTAAAATAATATTTTACGATAATGGCCATCTGGTAGGAGCAGTAATAACATTGATAATTATTTCTTGTCCAGGCAGAGAAGATATCACTATTTTGCACACAGGAGATTACAAAGACAAAAACTTGTTTTTTAATGTAAGTCTGCCTCAAGAAAGTGCAAGAAAAAGAAAGATATCATCATTTGTAGTAGAATCAACATATGGAGATGTAGACTCTACAAATCCAAAATTTGATGAATGTCTACAAGAAAATACAGTCTGGGCAATAAACAGAGGAATGACAGTATTGTATCCAACTTTTGCTCTAGGAAGACATCAAGAAGCTTTATACAAGATAAAGGAAAGTCAAGAGAAAGAGTTGATATCACCTGATACTGTTATTGTAGTAGTTGATGGCAAATCTTCACAAATCTACAATGGTAGATTCAAATATTCTGATATAGGTATAAAAAAGGAAATGAGAGATTTCATGCCAACAAATTATAAACTTATGCCACGATCAGGAAATAGAAGTTTTGCAAGAAATGAAATCATAAAAAGTGATGTACCAAAAATTATTTTAGCTCCTGGAGGTATGGGAGACTATGGTGCTGTTAGAACATATCTAGAAAGCTATATTGAAAACGAAAATGTTATGGTTCACGGATTAGGCTATGCAGCAACAAATTCAGTAATGTATAAATTGCTTAATACACCTACAGGAGAAAAAGTCAATTGCTATGGAAAAATTTTCACCAAGAAATGTATTACAATGACAACATCTGAATTAAGTTCACATGCTCCAAGAGATATTTCATTAAAATTGATAAAAGAGTTTCCATATATACAATCAATATCTATAAACCATGGAGAGATAAATACGCAAGGATGGTTTAGAAAATTTTTATTAGAAAATTTAGATTTAAGAGAAAACCAGATTGATATGTGTAAACCTGAAGTAGGAGTAACAATAGAACCAAATGGTATAACAGAAATATTTAAAACTAAATTTGCTCCTATTTATTAAAAAAACATAAGGCAATATTTTGCCAAGATAATTAAACATGTTTAAATGTATTAAAAAGCCAGTACTCATAAATTATGGGTACTGGCTAAAATTATGTTACAAAGTAAATTTTAGAAGAGTTTAAGAATCTCTTTAACAAAAGAACTTCTTACTGATTCATCCTCATCAAAACCAACCTGACAACAGAAAGGTTTTCCTTTTAAGAGTTCAGAAGCATAGGTTAAGCCATTATATCTTTCATTCAATCCTTTAGCATCTGTCTGAGATGGATCACCTAAAAGAATGATTTTTGAACCTTTTCCGATTCGTGTTAAGATAGTTTTCATTTCTTCAGGACGAATATTCTGTGCTTCATCTACAATAAAAAATGAATCTGTAAATGTTCGGCCTCTTAATAAATCAAGAGAAATGATTCTGAAAAGGCCATCATCCATGATTTCTCTGACAACATCAGGCTTAGAAGTTGAAGAATTTGCAGAAGAATTAACTGATGATGCTAAAGGTGTAGAATCAGAAGGGAGAACTTCTACGGAATTGCCCGATTTTTTTCTGCTTCTCTTTGATTTTTCTGAGCTACTCTTACCTTTATACTTAAAATATTTGTTAAAGTTAAGAATTTCATTGACATTGTCAAGAATTCCAGCTGTGTAAGGATTAAGTTTATCCTCTAATCCGCCTTTTACAGCACCAATTTTCTTAACTTTTTCATCAAGCATAGGAGCAGAAACTAAAACCCTTTTGTAATGTGCGTTTTCGCCCCAGCTAATTCCCTTAGTTTGTGCAAAACCAGCAACTAAAGAACAAAAAGTTTTTCCAGTGCCAGCTACACCTTTACAAATGACAATTGGAACAGCCAGAGGTGAAACAAGTAGAGAATACATCAAGAAAAGCTGCGATTTGTTGAGTGGAGCAAATCCACTTGTCAATTTAACCATAGATTCATTCAAAAGCTTAATTTCTTTACCCTGCTCATAAAAAGCTAAAGCTGAATTTCCAGAATAACTCTGTAAAGATAAAAAAGAGTTTGGAAAAAGTGTGTTTTCTGGAATATCAAGTAAACCAGGTTCACAATTCTTGGAATCGTATAATGCTGAAATAGCATTATCTGAAACAGTTATTTCTTTTTGTCCCTTGTATTGTTCTTCTAAAACTGGGAAAAGCCGAAACTTAGGTTCTTCAGCTTTAATTCCAAGATAATCAGCTCTTAAACGAGCAGATTCATTCATTGAAATTAAAATGACATCATCAATGTCAGTAGTTTTCGTTTCCATCAAATATTTGCAAACTTCAAATCTTCTTTTATCATAAGAAGAGAGAGTTGCAAAAGGTAAGTTCATTTTCTTGCTTCTGCCACGTTCTTTTGGAACATCCAAAGCAACTTTCAACAAACTGCCGTTGTTCTGAACAAAACCAGTATCAATAAGTTTCCGTATTCCAATTTCTCTTATTTTTTTCAATACAGTCTTTGCATTCTTAGTTTCTTCTGGGTAGCCATCATAAGCTTCCAGCTCTTCAATTGTAGCCATTGGAATGACAACAATGTTGTCTGAACCAAACTGCTCTGTTGCATTTGATATTAACAAAGACTCCATTCCTAAAACAAATTCTTTCATAAAGTGTTCTCCTTTCATATTGTTTGTGTGAATTTGTTTACATGTAACATAATAAGTTTTTACTAGATATTAACTTAAATAAATAGTAGTAAAAAATTATTAATATTATTTTACCATAATTATGTAAATAATGCAAGGTGTTTTTGGGGACGGACTCAAAAAACACCATTACCAAAAGCTCTAGATGTTTTTTGAGTCCGTCCCCAAAAACACCTTGCAAAAAAATCCTAGAAAAAGCTTGAAAAAAAGGCAAAAACAATGTAAAATAGTAAGAAGTAAAAAAACGGAAGGGAAGAAAAATAAATGTACTTGATAGTAGGATTAGGAAATCCAGAAGAAGAATACGCAAAAACAAGACATAATATGGGATTTGATGCAATAAATAAAATAGCACAAAAATATAATATAGAAGTAACAAAAAAGAAATTTAAAGGAATATATGGAACAGGGCTAATAGAAGGTAAAAAGGTAATATTATTAAAGCCACAAACATATATGAATTCAAGTGGAGAAAGCATAATAGAAGTAATGGATTATTATGGAATAGAAACAGAAGATTTAATAGTAATATATGATGATATGGACATAGAAAAAGGAATAATGAAAATAAGGAAAAAAGGTGGTCCAGGCTCACATAATGGAATGAAATCAGTAGTAGAAAATTTACAAACAACAGAATTTGCTAGAATAAGAGTTGGAATAGGCAGGCCAGAGCATGCACAAGACAAAATAAATTTTGTAATAGGAAAAATTCCAGAAGAAGAGCAAAAGATATTAGAAGTAGGAGTTCAAAAGGCAGCAGATGCAATACCTGTAATTATTACAGAAGGTATAGATAATGCAATGAATAAATGTAATTAAATTACTAATAGAAAGGGACAAGTAGGATGTTAGAGATATTTATAGACAAAAAAGAAAATCAAGAAAAGGTTGCATTAATAGAAAATGGCAATCTAGTAGAATATTATGAAGAAGATGAGGAAACAGATAGAAAAGAAGGAAATATATATGTTGGAACAGTAAAAGATATAATTCCAGGAATGCAATCAGCATTTATTGATATAGGAACAGAAAAAAATGGTTTTATACATTTAAAAGATATATTACCAAAAGTGGATGAAAAAAATGAAAAACTAGAATTAAATTTAGATATAAAAAAAGTAATAAAACCAAACCAAAAATTGTTAGTGCAAATAAAAAAAGATAGTAATGACAAAAAAGGTGCAAGAGTTTCAACACATATAAATCTACCTGGAAAATATATAGTATTAATGCCAAATACTGATTTTATTACAATTTCACAAAAAATAGAAGATAAAAAAGAACAAGAAAGATTAGTAAATTTAGTAAAAGAACATATAGGCAAAGAAAATGGAGCAATTATAAGAACATCAGCAGTAAAAAAAGACAAAGAGATAGTTCAAGATATAGAACTTTTGCAAAATAAATGGAAAGAAATTCAAGAGAAATATAACCAAAAAATATCTCAAAATAATGGTGATAGTTTGGTATATGAATCTGAGAATATAGTAGACAAAATGATAATTGATTTAGTAAGTGAAAAAATCGAAAATATAGTAACAAACAATAAAGAAGAATATGATAAATTAATAATAGAAAAAAATAAAATGGAAGAACTTTCTAATACCAAAATTAGCTTAGAAAATAAAGATGTTTTAGACATATATGATATAAAAAAACAAATTGAAAAAATATGTAATCGTAAAATATGGCTAAAATGTGGAGGTTTTATAACAATAGACAAAACAGAAGCATTAACAGCAATTGATGTAAATACAGGAAAATATACAGGAAGCAAAAATTTAGAACAAACATTATATAAAGTCAATGAAGAAGCAACAGTAGAAATAGCAAAACAGCTAAGGTTAAGAGACATTGGAGGAATAATTATTATTGACTATATAGATATGAGAAAACAAGAAAATAAAGACAAAATACAGAAGTTGCTAGAAGAAAGATTGAAATTAGATAGGGCAAAAACACAAGTAGAAGGATTTACAAAATTAGATTTAATGGAAATGACTAGAAAACATATATGTAGTCATAAAGATAGAAAGGAAAATAATTAATGAATGTAGGATTTGTATCATTGGGATGTAGTAAAAATTTAATAGACACAGAAGTAGCAGTGGGACTTTTTAAAGACCATCATTACACAATAGTAAATGACCCATCAAAAGCAGATATAATAGTTGTAAATACATGTGGATTTATAGATTCTGCTAAAGAAGAAGCAATAAACACAATATTAGAAATGGCAGAATACAAGAAAAAAAGATGTAGATATTTAATAGCAATGGGATGCTTAGTGCAAAGATATTATGATGACTTAAAAAAGAGTTTACCAGAAGTTGATTTATTTATAAAATTAGAAAATTATGATAAATTATGGCAATCTATTGAAGATATGATAAAAATGAATGTTCAAATACGACCTAAAAATAAATCAAATTTAAAAATATCAGAAATTACGCAATTGCCAATGCTTGAGCAACAAGAATATATGGAAAGAGTTGTAACAACAGGACAAAATTATGCTTATTTGAAAATCGGTGAAGGTTGTAGCAATTTTTGTACATATTGTGCTATCCCATATATAAGGGGAAAATTTATAAGTAGAACAATAGAAGATATTTTAGAAGAAGCAAAAATGCTAGCAAGTAAAGGAATTAAAGAATTAATAGTTATAGCACAAGATACTACTAAATATGGTATAGATATTTATGGGAAATCTAAATTGGTAGAACTATTGCAAGAGCTATCTAAAATAGATGGTATAGAGTGGATACGCTTTTTATATTCTTATCCAGAAGGAATTACAGATGAATTAATAAATCTAGTTGCTACAAACAATAAAATTGCAAAATATTTTGATATTCCAATTCAACATATTTCAGATGATATTTTGAAAAAAATGAATAGAAGAACAAATAAAAAAGATATAGAAAATTTACTAGAAAAAATACGTGTACAAATACCAGATGTCGTTTTAAGAACAAGCTTAATTGTTGGATTTCCAGGAGAGACAGAAAACAATTTTAATGAATTATTAGAATTTGTAAAAAAAGCAGAGTTTGATAAATTGGGTGCTTTTATGTATTCTAAAGAAGAAGGAACACCAGCAGCTAAGATGGAAAATCAAATTCATGGAAACACTAAAAAGTCAAGATATAATAAACTTATGAAATTGCAACAAGAAATTTCAAATCAAAATCTTCAAAAAAGAGTTGGAAATACATGTTTCGTTTTAGTTGAAAATATGTCTTTTGATAGAAAATATTATATTGGTAGAACTATGCAAGATGCACCTGATATTGATGGTGTTGTATTTATAAAAAATGATACAGAAAAGGATTTAATGAATACTTTTGTCAAATGTAAATTAGTTGAGGTTTGTAATGATTATGATTTTATTGCAACATTAATTGAAAAATAATTACAATTTTGGCTGCGTTAAATTTCATTTTTGATTGCGTAAAGGAGTGAGGTTATGGATGAAAATAAAATAGTAGAGAAAATGAGGATGTTAAAATTACAGGAAACTGTAAAAATTATAGAAAATAAAATAGGAAAACAAGCAGATAAAAGAGAATGGGAACAAGCATTATTAGAAAATAAAGTATCAAATGTAAAATATATGGGAAAAGCTGAAATAGATGGAGAATGGCAAGACATATATAAGATGTTTGAACAATATCAAAAAGAAGTTGATGGCAAGCTTCAAAACGTAGAAGTTGAAAAATATGTAACAGAAAATTTAGAATATATTGCAGGAGATAATAAACAAGATGGATATCCTCAAATATTTTTATCAGAAAAATATGCAAATCAAAAAGATTTACTAGAGCAAATTCAAAATATGGATGAAAAAGGTATATTAGATTTAAATGATTGGGAAAATGCAAGAGTTGCAACTATAGCAAAAGAGCTAGGTGTAAATCCAGAAAATATACAAAGTATGGATGAAATAGATTTAGAACAATTAATTAATGAAAAATATAGTGAAATAGCAAATAGTAAAGAAAATGCAGAAGAAGTACTGGAAAAAGGAGCAAGCAAAGGGCAAGATAAAGGCAAAAAAGAGCAAAAAGATGAAAGAACAACACTTTCAGAAAAACAGATGAATGGATTAAATGTAAAAGAAGAAACATCATTGAGCCAAGAGATAAAAGGCGCTACTTTAGGCGAAAAATTAGGATTACAAAAAAATGGAATTAGTGATGCAAAAAAACTAGCAAGAATATCAATCTCAGGCTCAAGAAAAGATGCATTTGTAGTTATTCATTCAGATGGAAGTGCAACAGTATTAGGGGAAGATATTTTAGAACCTGATAATAGAATTGGAACATCCCAAACATCAAAAGGAATGACTATAAATAATGATGGAAAAGTTAATCAAGAAGGTGTAACATCAAGTTATAGAATTGTTAATGGAAATGGAAACGAATATATACGAGCAAGTTATGATGAATCATATGGAAAAGAAATAAAATATAGTATGTTTTCTCCAGAGAAAAATCAATATTTAGATGTAGAGCTAGAAACGCAAAGAACTAGACCTCAAGATAGTGCAGTAAGACAATTTATAAAAGACAGAGGTGCTGGAGTAAGAGAAGCGGAAAATGTTATAGAAAGAGGAGAAGAACATCAAATTTATGGAGAAATGGAAGAAAATTCAGAACATCAATTAAATGTTAAAGATGTTGACAATAACAAAAACAATGATACACATGAACATTTGGAACAAGAAAATGGAGAAATAAAAGTAGAATTAGATGACTATATACCAAACACTGATATTACTTGGGATAGATTTGCTAGTATGTGTGGTTATAGAGGAGAAGATAGATTAGAAAAAGCAGTACAAAGACTTCAAGAAGAGAAAGAAAAAGATTTTGATGCAAGTAATCAAGAACTTATAGAAGAAATCGAAGAAGAAGAAAATGAGCAATATAGAGGTAATGAAAGACAAAGATAATCAAATGAAATATGATATTTGTCAAACACATAAACTAAGAAGGGAAAGTGGTAAAAATGAAAAGAATACTAACAGGAGATAGACCTACTGGTAGATTGCATATAGGACATTATTTTGGATCATTAAAAAAGAGAGTAGAGATGCAAAACAGTGGAGAATATAATATGTTTATATTAATAGCAGATGTACAAGCATTAACAGACAATTTTAATAATCCAGAAAAAGTAAGAAAAAATGTAAGAGAATTAGCAATGGATTATTTATCATGTGGAATAGACCCAGAAAAAACAACAATATATGTACAATCAATGATACCAGAAACAGCAGAATTAACAGTATATTATTCAAATTTAGTAACAATAGCAAGATTACAAAGAAATCCAACAGTAAAAACTGAAATAGCTCAAAAGAAAGACTTGTTTGGAGAAAGTGTAACATATGGATTTTTAGGATATCCTGTTAGTCAAGCTGCTGATATTACTACATTTAAAGGAGAATTGGTGCCAGCTGGAGAGGACCAAGAGCCATTAATTGAACAATGTAGAGAAATTGTTAGAAAATTCAATAGCATTTATGGAGATGTGCTAGTAGAACCAAAAATTGTTTTATCAGAAAGTAAAAGAGTTAAAGGATTAGATGGAAACGAAAAAATGGGAAAATCTTTAGGAAATGCTATTTATTTATCAGATACAGAAGAAGAAATCACTAAAAAAGTAATGAGTGCAGTAACAGACCCAAACCGTATAAAAAAGGATGATTTAGGAAATCCTGATATATGTATGGTTTCATATTATCATAAATTATTTACAAGCGAAGGAGATGTTAAAACAGTATGTGAAGAATGTAGAGCTGGAAAAAGAGGTTGTGTAGCTTGTAAAAAACAACTTGCTAAAAACATTATTGATTATTTAGCACCAATTAGAGAAAAAAGAAAATATTATGAAGAACATCCAGAAATAGTTGATAAAATACTAAAAGAAGGTACAGAAAAGGCTAGAAAGGTCGCAAAAGAAACTATGAAAGATGTAAAAAAAGCAATGAAATTAGATTATTTTGAAGAATAATTTTAAGCATAGTTGAAAAAAATATTTAAAAAAATTTCGAATGCAAACAAATTTAATTATACTCAAATTATATGAAAGGATTGAGGTAAAAATGTTTACTGATTATACAAAAATAATAATTAAATCAGGAGATGGTGGAAATGGAGCAGCAACTTTTCGCCGTGAAAAATATGTAGCAGCAGGAGGACCAGACGGCGGAGATGGTGGAAAAGGTGGAGACATATATTTCCAAGTAGATAAAGACAAAAACACACTTATTGATTTTAGATATAATAAAAAATTCAAAGCAGGAAATGGCGAAAATGGAAGTGGAAGCAGATGCAATGGTAAATATGGGGAAGATTTATATATAAATGTACCAATAGGAACAATTGTAAAAGATGCAGAAACAGGAAAAGTAATAGCAGATTTATCTCATCCAGGACAAAAAGAATTAGTGCTAAAAGGAGGAAGAGGAGGAAGAGGAAATAGCCATTTTGCTACATCAACAAGACAAGCTCCTAGATTCTCTGAAGATGGAGATAAAGGAGAAGAAAAAGAAATTATACTAGAATTAAAATTGTTAGCAGATGTAGGATTATTAGGCTTTCCAAATGTAGGTAAATCAACCTTTTTATCAAAAGTTACAGATGCAAGACCAAAGATTGCAAATTACCATTTTACAACATTAGAGCCAAATTTAGGAGTAGTAAAAACAAAAGGTGGAGATGGATTTGTAATAGCTGATATTCCTGGAATTATAGAAGGTGCTAGTGAAGGTGTTGGACTTGGTATTCAATTTTTAAGGCATGTTGAAAGAACAAGATTATTGCTACACTTTATTGATGTTTCAGGCCAAGAAGGAAGAAATCCTGTAGAAGATTTTAAAACTATAAATGCAGAATTAAAAAAATATAGTGAAAAATTAGCTACAAGAAAGCAAATAATTGTAGCAACTAAGATTGATGTGAAAAATGAAGAATGTTATCAAGAATTAAAAGAATTAGCCCAAAAAGAAAACTTGGAATTTTATCAAATATCATCAGCAACAGGTGATGGAGTACAAGAATTGATAGATCATGTTGCAAATGTTTTAAAAACATTACCTAAAGAAGAATTGGTACAAGTAGAAGAAAAAATGGTTTATACTCTTCCAGAAAAAGAACAACAATGGGAAGCTAGAAGAGAAGGAAATGTATTTTATGTTACTGGTAGAGCTGTTGATAGATTAATGGGTAGAATAAATATTGAAGATAATGAATCTATGTACTATTTCCATAAATGCTTAAGAAATATGGGAATTGATGCTAAATTAAGAAGTCTAGGCATTTGTGATGGAGATACTGTCTTTATTTCTGATTGGGAATTAGAATGGGAAGATTAGTTATAGAAATGTAGAATTTAATAAAAAATCAATAACCTCAGGCTCGGTCTTTATTATATAGGATTGAGTTTGGGGTTATTGCGTGTGCTTGACTTTATAAAAATGTAAAAATAAAAAAAGTGTACTTTTAGTTTGTTCTATTGAAGCTCTTGTTATGCTAAAATATTTATATTAATAAAAGTAAAACTTTTCAAAAAAGTTTTTTAAAAATGTTACTATTTGCGCCATTTTTGATAAAAAGTTTTTTTGAAAGGTGAATTAATTTATAAACTTAACAATAACTGTATATCTCATTTTATAACATATACCAACAAAAAATGCAATACAATTTTTTAACAAAGTTTTAAAAAATTAGTATAAAATTTGTTGAAACTACTAATACTGTAAGTAAAGTTAATTTTTTGCTTTTTTGTTAAGTTTATAACTTAATAAAAAAATTTTAGAAAAGAAGGGAGTTTTTGGAATGAACAAAACGAAGAGAAACGCAAGAGGAATCACGCTAATAGCATTAGTAATAGCAATCATAGTGTTACTAATATTAACAGGAGTAACAATATCAGCATTAAGTGGAGACAATGGAATATTAACACAAGCAAAAAATGCAAAAGAAGAAACAAGAGGAGGAACAGTAGAAGAAGCAAAAAATTTATGGATTGCAGAAAAGAAGGCCAATAAAGAAGTAAGTGGAACAACAGAAAAGACATTAGAGGAATTTATAAATGAGCTAGTAAACAATAAATATTTAACAGAAGATGAAAAAGATAACATATTAGGAAATGCAGAAAAAGGAATAAAAGCACAATATCAAATAAAAATAGGAAACCGTGTTATAAATTTTAAAGATGACGAAAACAATGAACCAGATTATGAAAATTTAGAAGCAGGGCTATATGAAACAGGGACCAGTAAAATGATTAAAAGTTGGGATCAGCTAATAAGTGATGGCGATATATGGGTCGATTTTGGTTGTGACCGGAAAATTATCCTTAGTTCAAGGGAAAAGTAAATTAAAAGGTGCATTGGTTATTAAGGAAGGTGTAGAGATAATAGGAATGTTTTATGGAACAAAATTAGAATATATAAGATTTCCAAGTACATTAAAACAAATTCAGTCAGGAGCCTTTTCTCGTGCACCATTAAAAACGATAGAATTTTCTAAAAAATTAAAAAACAATTTATTTATATCGTATAGCGTTTTTGAAGATTGTAATAATTTATCAGAAGTAAAAGGAATAGGAATAGAATTTTTATTAAAGGCTAGCGTAAATAAAAGCAACAATGAGCCTTTAATAAAAACAATTCAAAAAAAGCACGAAAATTATATAGAATATGCAAAAAATATAATAAATAGTTTATCAACAGATGAAAATATTAGAAATCAAGAGATAACTGACATATTTATAGACGGATATACCTATGTAGGAAAAATTAAAGGAAATTTAGCAGAAAATATCAAAATTGAAAATCTTCAAGATTTTTATAATATTATGGGAGAACAAGGACAATGTCCATATAATAATATTGTAGAACTATTTGAAGCAAAAGGAATAGATTATAATCAACTAATTACAATGATGATTGAAGATTTATATGTAAAACCAAAAGGTTTTGAAGAAATAAATTAATAGAAGAAAAAAGTGAAGAATTTAAAAAAGGTAATAATGCCACAAAAAATAATAATTGTCATAATAATTGTACTAAATTGCTCCTGTGTCGCAATTGAACTAATAATAAAATAATATTAAAAAAATATACAACCTCTTGTATAATATATTATGTAACTTAAGTCGCAAATATAGAATATAGGAGGTTTTTTTGATTACAAATAATCAATTATTAAACAAAATGAGAAATGACATGAAGATGCGAAATTTTTCACATTACACATATGACAGTTATTTTGGAAAAACAAAAGATATAATGAGATATTTTGGCAACAAGAATTTAGAAAAAGTAACAACTAATGAGTTGAGAGTGTTTTTGTTAAAATATTTAAAGGAAGAAAGAAAACTAGGAGATAGTACAATAAATTACTACAATGTAAGTCTAAAATGGGTCAAATTAGACCTTGTCAAGATTAGAGTGTAAAATTTTTTTATTACAATTATATTACGTTTTAAAAAAACTATTGTTAAAATAAAATATTATTGGTATAATTGGAAATAATAAAAAACGAAGGAGGAATGAATATGTTAAAATCAAACGTATCATGGAGTACAAACAAAGATAGTTATACACAAGGAAAGGAAGCTGCAGAAAAAGCAGTAGTAGATTTAATACAAACAAAAGTAGCATTTTTATTCACATCAGTAGACTGCAATGTCGAAAAAGTTTTAGAAGGAGCAAAAGCAGAATTAGGAACAGCACCAATAATTGGATGCACATCAAGTGCAGGAATCATAACACCAGAAGGATTTATATCAAGTGAAAATGGATTTACAGGAATCTTAGCATTAGGAGATCCAGAATTAACAGTCGGAGTAGCAAGTTCACCAAAAAAAGAAGAAGCAAGACTAACAGGACAAATGGTAGCAAAAGAAGCAATGAAAAAAGCAGGAAGAACAGATAGTCCAGCATATTTCTATATGGTAGCATCACCAGCGGAAGAAGAAGACTATATAAAAGGAATAGAAGATGTTATAGGCAGAGTTCCAATATTTGGAGGAAGTGCAGCTGATAACACAGTAGAAGGAAAATGGAGTATATATACAAATAACGAAATATTTGCAGATGGAGTTGCTGTAGCATTTTTCTATACAGACAAAAAAATGTCAAATGTATACACAGGTGCATATCATGAAACAATAAATAGTGGAATTATAACAAAAATAAGTGGAAAAAGAACATTAGTAGAAATAGATGGAGAACCAGCAGTTAAAAAATATGCTAAATGGACAGGCAAAAAATTAAAAGACTTAGAAGGAGCAAATTTATTAGCTGAAACAGTTACAGCACCATTAGGAGTAAAAGATAGATTAGGAGATTTAATAGCAATACGTCACCCAATGTTTGCAAATGAAGATGGTTCTATGAATATAGGAGCAAATTTAGCAGTAAATACAGCTGTAATTCAAATGGAAGCAAGTGTTGATGAATTAATAAAAGCAACAGGAAAAACAGCAAAAGAAGTAAATAAAGAATTAGAAAATAAGGGAACAGAAGCAGGAGCATATTTATTTATTCACTGTGGAGGTAGAAGATTAGCTATAGGAGATAGAATAGATGAAGTAGCAGAACTATTAAAGAAAGAGGCTCATGGAGTGCCATTTATTGCAGCATTCACATTTGGTGAATATGGAGTAAAAGACCATGGAGCAAATACAACAGGAGGATTAATGCTTTCATTTACAGGTTTTTCTAAATGAAGAGAAGGGGAAAAACCACAAAAGAGCAACGAATATAGCATAAAAAATCAAATAGAAAGCCAAATTAATATGGCAGACAAATTAGATTTTAATATTGCTAAAAACTATAGTTTAAAAAAGGAGGGAACTACAGTGAAAAATTTAATAGGATATGAATGGAAAGAAGCATCAAATGGTGCAACAATAGAAGTGGTAAATCCAGCCACACAAGAATTGATAGATACAGTTCCAAATGTAACAGAACAAGATGTTGAAGAAGCAGCGAAAGTTGCAGAAATAGAGCAAAAAAAGTGGGCTAAAACATCAATATATGAAAGAGCAGAAAAACTATATAAATTTGTAGATTTGGTAGAAGAAAACAAAGAAAGACTAGCAACATTACTATCAAATGAAACTGGAAAACCAATAAAAGAAGCAAGAGGAGAAATTGCTAATGTACGTATAGGTGTTAGAGGATTTGTAGAAAAAGCAAAACATTTATATGATACAAGTATTCCAGCAGGTTCAGAAGCAGGAAACGAAAAAACAATGCAAATAACAAAAAGATATCCAATAGGTGTTATTGCAGCAATTATACCATTCAATTTTCCAAGTGATTTATTCTGCCAAAAAGTACCACCAGCATTATTAATGGGAAATGCAATAATAGTAAAACCATCAAATTATAATCCATTAACATTAATAGAATATGTAAAATTAATGGTAGAAGCAGGAGTACCAGCAGGATGTATACAAGTATTGACAGGTGATGGGCCAATTGTAGGACAAGCATTAGCTAGAAATCCAAAAGTTCATTTAGTTTCATTAACAGGTGGAACAGCAGCAGGTATTCAAACAATGGGAACAGCTTCACAAAATTTAACACATGTAATGTTAGAATTAGGTGGAAATGATGCTTTTATCTTCCTAGAAGATGGAGATATGGATTTAGCAGTTAAAGAAACAATTTGGGGAAGATTATATAATGGCGGACAAGTATGTTGTGCAAGTAAACGTTTCTTGATTCATAATTCAAGAAAACAAGAATTTATAGATAGAATGAAAGAAGTTATATCAAACCTAAAAGTTGGAGACCCAATGCAAGAAGATACAGATATGGGGCCAATGATTAATATAAATGCAGCTAAAAGAATTGAAGAACAAGTTAATAGAATGGTAGCAGAAGGTGCAACAGTAGTTTGCGGAGGAAAAAGAGAAGATGCTTATTATTATCCAACAATTTTAGACAATGTAACAAAAGACATGGAAGTCGCTAAAGATATGGAAATCTTTGGGCCAGTTATTTCCGTTATAGGATTTGATAATGAAGAAGAAGCAATTGAAATAGCTAATCAATCATCATATGGATTATGTGGTTGTGTTATTTCTAAAGATTATTCAAGAGCTATGAAAATAGCTGATAAATTAGAATGTGGTGGTGCAATTGTTAATGGTGCAAGTTTCTTTAGATCTTTTGAAATGCCGTTTGGCGGTTGGAAACATTCTGGAATCGGAAACGAGGGTGTTGCTACTACATTACAAGAGATGTCTAGACTTAAGACTATTGTTTTAAAAAACATTTTATAATTGAAAAAGAGAAGAAAGGAAATGAAATAAAATGGCAATTAAATTTGTATTAAATGAAACATCTTATTTTGGAGATAATGCTAGAGAAAATTTAGCATCAGAAATCCAAAAAAGAAATTTTAAAAAAGTATTTTTAGTAAGTGATAAATCACTAGTAGAAGCAGGTGTAACAGCAAAAGTTGAGAAAATATTAAATGATGCAGGAATTGCATATGATTTATATGATGAAATAAAACCAAATCCAACAATTAAAAATGTAACAGATGGTGTTACAGCATGCAAAAAATCTGGAGCAGATGTAATAGTTGCAGTAGGTGGAGGTTCAAGTATAGATACATCAAAAGGAATATCTATAGTTATGACAAACCCAGATAGAGCAGATATAAAATCATTAAATGGAGCATCAAATACAGTAAATAGAGGAATGCCAATAATAGCATTACCAACAACAGCAGGAACAGCAGCAGAAGTAACAATAAACTATGTTATAACAGATGAAGAAAGAAAAATAAAAATGGTATGTGTAGACCCTAATGATATTCCAATTGTTGCAATTGTAGATTCAGAATTAATGGCATCAATGCCAAAATCATTAGCAGCAGCAACAGGAATGGATGCTTTAACACATGCATTAGAAGGATATATAACAAAAGCGCATAATGAAATGTCAGATATGTTCCATATAAAAGCAATTCAATTAATAGTTGCAAACTTAGCAGCAGCTGTTAATGACAAAGACAAAAAAGCAATAAACATTATGGGAATGGCTCAATACATTGCAGGTATGGGATTCTCGAATGTAGGTTTAGGAATTTGCCACTCAATGGCACATCAATTAGGTGCAGTATATGATACACCACATGGAATAGCAAATGCAATGTTACTTCCTACAGTTTTGGAATTTAATGGAGAAGTATGTTATGAAAGATATCAAGATATTTTAAAAGCATTAGGATATCCAGCAGAAAAATATACTAAAGAAGAAACAATAAAAACTTTAGTTGATATAGTAAAAGATTTAGCAGAACAAGTTGGTATTACACAAACTATTTCTGATTATGGTGCTAAATTAGAAGATTTAGAAATGCTATCTGAAAAAGCTATGGAAGATCCTTGTAAACCAGGTAACCCTAGAGAAGTAGATGTAGAAAAATTTATAAAATTGTATAAAAAAGCTATGTAAACTATTGACAAAAAGTTAGAATGAATATACAATATTACTATAATTTAAAAGCTTTGAAAAAGAGGAGTATATTTGTACTTGTTTAAAATGGTATAGCAACAATATTTAAAATGTTAGCTAATGTCGGTTTTAGAGAAAAGAAGTCATAGGCTGAAAGCTTCTTAAACAAAAGGCAAATAGAAGGTAGCTTTTGAGCTGATGTGTTGAAGTAATAGTAAATATATCCGGTTGCACCGTTAAAACAAAAAGAGATTATTATAATATTATAGTTAAATTTATAATATAGAAATAAAGTAAGGTGGTACCGCGATAAAACGCCCTTATGCATAAATTAATAGATTTATGTATAAGGGTATTGTTTTATTTTTACGGTACGAGCCAGAAAAAAGGAGGACATTATGGAAAATGGATTAGAGGGAAAATACAACCCAAAGGAATTTGAACAAAAGATATACAAAAATTGGGAAGAAAAAGGATATTTTAAGCCAAGTATGGACAAACTAAAACCAAGTTATTGTATAATGATGCCACCACCAAATGTAACAGGAAAATTGCATATGGGACATGCATTAGATGGAACAATACAAGACATATTAATAAGATTTAAAAGAATGCAAGGATATAACACATTGTGGTTACCAGGTTCAGACCATGCTTCAATATCCACAGAGATGAAAGTAGTTCAAAAAATAAAAGCAGAAGGAAAAACGAAACATGAACTAGGAAGAGAAAAATTCCTAGAAGAAACATGGGATTGGACTCATTTATATGGTGGAACGATACAAGAACAACAAAAACAATTAGGATGTTCATGTGACTGGGATAGACGTAGATTTACATTAGATGAAGGTCTATCAGAAGCTGTATTAGAACAATTTGTTAATTTATACAACAAAGGGCTAATCTATAAAGGAAAAAGAATGGTAAACTGGTGTACTCATTGTAACACAACTATATCAGATGTAGAAGTTGAATATCATGAAGAAGAAACAAAATTGTGGCATATAAGATACAAGATAAAAGAAGATGAAAATGATAAATCAACAAAAGACCGTTACATTATAGTTGCAACAACAAGACCAGAAACAATGTTAGGAGATACAGCAGTAGCAGTACATCCAGATGATGAAAGATATAAAGATTTAGTAGGTAAAACATGTATTTTACCAATTATGAATAAAGAAATACCAATCATTGCAGACAGATTTGTAGAAAAAGAATTTGGAACAGGATGTGTAAAAATAACACCAGCACATGATATGAATGACTATCAAGCTGGATTAAGACACAACTTAGAAATTATAGAAGTATTTGACGAAAACTTTAAAATGGGTGACTTAGTAGAAGAATACAAAGGTATGGATTTATTAGATGCAAGAAAAGCAATAGTAGAAAAATTAAAAGAGATAGGTGCATTAGTAAAAGAAGAAAAATACATTCATAATGTTGGAAAATGTGAAAGATGCAAAAACACAATAGAACCTAAAATATCTGATCAATGGTTTGTAAAAATGGAAGAACTAGCAAAACCAGCAATAGAAGCTGTAAAAAATGGAGAAATAAAATTTATACCAAAAAAATACGAAAAGCTATATTTTAATTGGATGGAAAATATTCAAGATTGGTGTATATCAAGACAATTATGGTGGGGACATAGAATACCAGCATATTATTGCGAAAAATGTGGACATATAAATGTATCAAAAACACAGCCAGAAAAATGCGAAAAATGTGGAAGTACAGAATTGCATCAAGATGAAGATACATTAGACACATGGTTCAGCTCTGCATTATGGCCATTTTCGACTTTAGGTTGGCCAAATGAAGATTCAGAAGATTATAAAACATTTTATCCAACAAACACATTAGTTACAGGATATGATATTATAACTTTCTGGGTTTCAAGAATGATAACATCAGGACTAGAATGTACAAAACAAAAACCATTTAGTGATGTTTTAATACATGGAATGGTACGTGATAGCCAAGGCAGAAAAATGTCAAAAACTTTAGGAAATGGAATAGATCCAATTGATATAATAAATCAATATGGAGCAGACAGTTTACGCTATTCTGTAATATCTGGAACAACAATGGGAAATGATATAAAATATATGCCAGAAAAGTTAGATCAAGCTTCAAATTTTGCAAATAAAATTTGGAATGCAGCCAAATTTATAATGATGAATATGGTATCAAAAGAAGAAATTAGTAAATTTGGAGAAGAAAATTATAATGTAAAAGCTAATAAATTTAAGACAAATAATTTGAAATTAGAAGATAAATGGATTTTAAATAAACTAGATAAACTAGTAAAAGAAGTAACTGTAAACATCGAAAATTATGATTTAGGTATAGCATTAGACAAAATTTGTAGTTTTATATGGAATGAATTTTGCGATTGGTATATAGAGATTGTAAAACCACGTCTTTATAGTGAAAATCAAAATGAAAAAATAAGTGCATGTTATGTATTATCATATGTATTTAAAACATCAATGAAGTTACTACATCCATTTATGCCATTTGTAACAACAAAAATTTATAGTGAATTAATGAATTTAGTTGCAGAAAATGAGAATGACAAAAAAGAATTAATTATTGCAGAATGGCCAAAAGACATGAAAGAAACAAATTATGATGAAGAAGAAAAAACGATGGAAAACTTAAAAGACATAATAGTTGAAATAAGAAATATAAGAGCAACAAAAAATATACATCCATCTAAAAAAGCAAATTTAATATTTGTAACACAAAAATTTGAAAGTGAAATATGGGAATCAAAAGAATTCCTAATGAAATTAGGCTTTGGAGAAAAGATAATTGTACAAAAAGACAAAATAGGAATTCCAGAAGATGCAATAAGCATATTAGGAAATGATATTCAATTATACATGCCATTAGAAGGCTTAATAAACTTAGAAGAAGAAAAAGCCAGAAGAGAAAAAGAAAAACAAAGATTAGAATCTGAAGTAGCAAGATGTGAAAAAATGTTATCAAATCCTGGATTTGTTAATAAAGCACCAGCAGCTAAAATAGAAGAAGAAAAAGAAAAGCTAAGAAAATACAAAGAGATGCTTGAGAATTTATAAGTAGTGTTTTTGAGGTCGGACTCAAAAAACATCACTAATACTTTTTAGTATAAAGGCAGTGAAAGTTATATAAAAAAATTGTACTGAATTTTGTAAAAGTGCAGTAGGAAAAGAGGTGGATTGTATGGAATATAGATATGAACCAGAAGGTGTATGTTCTTATGAGATGATTTTTGAAATAGATGGAGATGTAGTAAAAAGTCTAAAAATAATTGGAGGATGCCCAGGAAATACGGTAGGTGTATCAAAATTAATCGAAAATAAGAAAATAGATGATATTATTAAAATGCTAAAGGGAATAAATTGCGGTTCAAGAGGAACTTCTTGTCCAGACCAAATTGCTAGAGCTTTAGAAGAGTATAAGAAAAAATAGGTTCGAGGGTGTTTTTGGGGACGGACTCAAAAAACACCCTTAAATTATAAAAAATTAGATTTAAAATATTATTGAGAAGATGCTTTTAAAGATGTTCTCAAAAACACAAAAACATCTGAAAATGAAAGGAATTAAAATGTTAGAAAAAGGAAGATTTACTGAAATAGATGAAGAATTTGTTTGCGAAAATTGTGGTAAAAAGGTACCTAAATTAGGATATTCTTGTAGAAATCATTGTCCATATTGTTTGCATTCAAAACATGTGGACAAAAATCCAGGAGACAGGGAAGAGGAATGCCATGGGATTTTAGAGCCTGTTGGTCTTGAAATTAATAATAAAAAAGGTTATGTTATTGTGTTTCGTTGTAAAAAGTGTGGTGCCATCAGAAAAAATAAAGCTGCTAAAGATGATAATATGGATTTGATTATTAAACTTTCTAGTGGAGAATTGCCAACTATATAGTAAATTAAGTGTTACAATGCCCACTTGACTTTAAAATGTTCTAAATAAGTACCAATGTTATTAATGTCCGTTTTTGTTCTTTAATGTGGATAATTTATAAATTGAAAATATAAAAGTTGACAATAAAATATATAAATGTTAAAATAGGTAACATAAAGCTATGTGCTTTGAGTAAGAAATCATAAATATCAAAAGAAAAGGAGAAAAAACTATGAAGTTAGAAGATTTTAAATTGCAAAAAGGAGACAGATTAGACACTTTATCCAAAAAGTACATATCAGTTACTAAAGGAAGAAATAGGCGGGAGTTATATAGTATAATCAGTGGAAGTTATATTTGTACAGAATATTTCAAACCAAAAAATGATAAAAACGGAGGATCTAGCAATAGAGGAAAGAAACGGGAACTTGTTTGTGAAGAGGAAAATTATCTAATATATAAGTATAATAAAACATATTATATTTATAGTTTAATTACAAATTCACTAGAAGCTAAATGCGATACCTATTACAAATTAAATATTAAAATGAGAAAAATTGAAATTTTTAATATGCTTGGCAGAAATGTGAAAAACATTGATTTAGGTAAAAAAGGAGACTCTGAATTTTCAAAATTAAATATAGAGATTGGAAATTTTAATTTGAATGTTGGAATATCAACTCTTATCTATTATGACAGTGTAGTTATAGTTCAGGATTATTATAGCGGCGAATGTTATATGAAAGATGGTACTTTTGTTGGAAATGTAGATCAGGTGGCTGAAAATACACCATTTATTATAACGGAAAAAATGGTAGCTTTGTTAAATAACAACAAATGGAGAATCTATGATATAACTGATGGTAGAGATAAATATCATTTGGAATTTAATCTAGTAAAGATTCTTAATAATTGTATTGTTGCATATGCAGGAGGAAGATATTTAGATACAAATAGAAATAAGATAATCATATTTAATTTGAATGGTGAGGAAATTCATACAATCACAAATGTTTATGACTTTGATTGGCAAACATGTACAGGTTCAAAATCTAGTGTTATTGAGATTGAAGCTGAGAAAAAGGTATATTTTTTTGATACTGTAAATTTAAAAAAATATATGCTTAATGGAAAAGTGAAAGGAGAAGTAGTGGTATCTGGATTAAAAGAAAAATGGTATTATTTAGTTTGCAATGAGACAGCTAACAAAATAGGCTTAATTGAATTATCTGAAAAGAAAGGCTTTAAAAAGATTATGCCTATAAAATATAAGTCTATTTATTGCTTTGATGATTTTTTATATGGCGAAAGAGATGGAAGTAAAGATATTTATGATTTGACAGGTAGGTTTATTACTACTGTCAACAAAAATAATGATTTGACGGGTAGGTTTATTACTACTGTCAATAAAAATAATGATTAATCGAGTAGGAACTGAATAAAATAATTATTCAGTTCCTACTCGATTATTATATAGATAAAAATGAATGTTTTCGCTAATGTTTTTTTGCTCCGACCCCAAAAGCATTAGTGTTTTTTGAGTCCGGCCCCGAAAACACCTTAAATTTCACGATTTAAATTACCATTTGTAAAATCTTTGCCTTCGCAACGCTTATTATTAAGGACAGTATAAACAATATTGTTAATTGTATCAATATTTTCGTCTAAAATATCAATTCTTGCAAAGTTAATATTGAAAGGTTCTGGTGTAATAGATAAAGTTTTGCAGTTAAAAATCGTTGTAATTGTTTGAGTATTATCAGGCAATATTTTAAATTTCATATTTAATCTGTCTTTTAGTTCATATGTATTGTTAGATGTACATTTTGTAGTACATTCTGGATAACATGAGTTTGATTTTCCAAGTAAGCAATAGCGTGTGTTCATTAAAGGAATATTGCCATAAACTATTAATTCTTTTGCTAGTATATTAGAGTTACACAAGTCTATAATACTGTTTTTGTCTAATTCTACAGAAGGGGTAAAGGTATTAATGCCAAGATCTTTTAATTTTGCAACAGTGCTTATATTATAAACATTTAATGTGTAATTTGCTACAATTTTAAAATTTGAGGTGTTAATATCTAGCATATTTAATAACTCTAAGTTTCCAATATTAGATATAACAAATCCTTTTATGTTAAATTTTTCTAAGGTTTTATTTATATTAGAAATCATTAAATTTCTATAATTGGCTTTAAGTATTGTAGGAATATATATATAAATATTAAAATTATCAGACATATATTTTATCGTATTTTCGTAGATATTCATCGTGAAAAATTTTAAAGGTATATATATATTCGAAATATCTTTACTTAGTAAAGTATAATCAAAATTTGTGTTTAACAAATTTAACAATACTGAAATTTTAGGAGTTTTTGAACTAGTTACTATTTCAGCTTTTTCAGCTTTTCCAACTTTTTCGGATTTTTCAGATTCTTTAAATTTTTCTAATCTTTTAATTTCTTCAAATTTTTTGAATTTTTCAATATCAAATTTTTGAAATTTTGTTGTAGATTTGCGTCTAATATTAGATAAAGCAAATTCTTCAACTTTTTGTAATCCAAGTCTTCTTAATTCATTTAACATACTGATTTTAGGTAAAAATAAACCATCATCAAGATTGACTTTTATATTTTTAAATTGATAAGGTGTATTGTTTGTTTTGGTAATTTGTAGAACGATGCTTTCGGCTTCTAAGGGTCTGTTTTTTGCTTCAACAGGTATTGATTCTGGTAGTTCTACTTTGATATTCATTTTTTGATAAATTTCAGGTAATTGAAAAGATGGAGTTATTTGCATTGATATTGGTTTATCTTTTTTTATTGTAATAATGGCATCTAACAGAGTCTTTTTATATTCTTTAGAAAAACTTTCTTTAGCATTAATCATTAATTTCTTAGAAGATAATTTATAAATTTTATCACCTGATTTTATATTTCCTTTCATTCTACCTATAGTAACAGTATCACCAATAGTTGTTTCAGAAATATTTTTATTTTTTTGTAGCAATTCAGAAATAGTGTATGTACCTGTTTCATTTTGAAGAGAAATTGTGTCACCAATTGAAATGGGTTCATTTAATTTTACAGTTATATGGCCCTTGTTTGAATTGTATTTTTCTACTATCCCTAAGAAGATTCCCATATTATTAGGCTTTTCTTTAAATACTAAGTGTTTATTTGGAGAATTATCAAGATGTCCATTAGAAAAACCACCTCTGTTAAATACTTGCATTAAATCTTTTATATCTTCAGGGGATATAATATAATTTTCTAAATTATTTGATTCTATACATTCAATTGCTAAATCAATATATTTCCTATAAATTCTTGTAACTGTTGCTACATATTCTGGACTTTTCATTCTGCCTTCAATTTTGAAACTTTTTACACCAGCTGAAATTAATTTTGGTAAAAATTCTAAACTGCATAAGTCTCGAGTACTTAATAAATATCCATTATCTATTTTTTTGCCATTTTCTAATAATTCATAGGGAAGTCTGCAACTTTGAGCACATTTTCCTCTATTTCCAGAACGTCCACCGACTAAACTAGAGAAAAGGCATTGACCTGAATATGATATACATAAAGCACCATGTACAAAACATTCTATTTCTATATTAGAATTTTTACAAATATATTCAATTTCATGTATAGAAAGTTCACGAGAGAGTACAACTCTTTGAAATCCCATTTTTTGCAATTCTAATACACCTTCTAAATTGTGAATAGACATTTGAGTACTTGCATGTAAAGCTAAGTCAGGTAATTCTTTTTGCAATAATGAAATTAATCCTAAGTCTTGAACTATTAGTGCATCTATTCCTGCTTCATAAGCATATTTGGCAAGAAATAAAGCATCTTGTAACTCGAGATTTTTTAGAAGTGTATTTATTGTTAAATGAGTTTTTACATTTCTTAATTTGGCATATTCAATTGCTTTTACTAATTCATCTTTATCAAAATTGTTTGCAAAAGCTCTTGCACTAAATGAACTGCTGCCAAAATATACAGCATCTGCACCATTTTGTACAGCTGCTTTTAAACATTCAAAATTGCCCACAGGGGCTAATAATTCACACATATTTTTCCTCTTTCTACCCATGAGATATAGGGTCGTTTCCATTCTTTGAATATTATATCATAGTTTGTTTGTTTTGGGAAGATTTTATTTAAGACGAAATTTCGTATGTAAATCAAAGACGCGGACTTAAAAATGTTTTGACAAGTGCTAATGTTATTAATATCTGCTTTTGTTCTAGTAAGTGCTAATGTTTTTTCTATTACAAAAATGTTACAAATTGATAAAAAGGACAAAATTTATTGACGAAAAAAAACAGCAATGATATAATAAACTCGATTAAAAAGAAAAAAATTAGGGAGGAAAAACACATGAGATGCCAAGAAAAATCAGGGCGAAAAATAAAGGCTATATTTGCGATGATTATAGTAATGTTAATAATAAGTAATATATTTTTAGGAATTATAGAAACAAATGAAGTATTAGCAGCAACTACATCAGAAGATATAAATGCAATAGATAGTTCAAAATATCCAGGAATAAAAGAGCAGTTGCAACAATTAAAAAATAAACATCCCAATTGGAATTTTAAAATATTGTATACGAATATAGATTGGAATGAAGCAATTGCAAAAGAATATTTAGGACATGGAAGTTCTCCTAAAAATTTAGTTCCACAAAGTCATGATTCATCTTGGATATGTAGTATATGTGGAGTTAATAAATCATATGATAATGGTACATGGAGATGTGCTTCAAAGTCTGGTATTGAATATATGATGGACCCTCGTAACTCTATAAATGAAGCAGACATTTTTCAATTTGAAGAATTAACTGCAAAAAATTCGGATATCAGTATAGTAAGAAAAATGATAGAAGGTACATTTTTAAAAGGACATGAACAAGAAATTATAAATATAACAAATAGCAAAGGTGTAAATGCGTATTATATAGTTGCTAGATTAATACAAGAGCAGGGAAAAGGTGGTTCTGAATTAGTTTCTGGTAAAACAGGATATTATAATGCTTTTAATATTGGAGCAAGTGGAAATACAAGTGCAGAAGTTATATCAAATGGACTAGCATATGCTCAAAAGAAAGGCTGGAATACTTTAGACAAATCAATATCAGGAGGAATAGATTTTGTTGCAGATGAATATATAAAAGTCGGACAAAATACATTATATTTTCAAAAATTTAATGTAACAGAAAAATCTACATTTTCACATCAATATCAGCAAAATTTATTTGCAGCCAAAACGGAAAGTGCAACATTAAGAAATACATATTTAGATATTAAAACATATGATTCTCAACATACATTTGTAATACCAGTATTTAATAATATGCCATCTACAGCATGTTTAACACCAACTGGAAGTTCTACTGTATCATCAGATGCAGATTTAGTAAAAATTAATGTTAAAAATAGTTTGAAATTAAGAAAAGCTCCAGAAGATAGCACTAAAGTGGATTGGTTATGGAAAGATGAAATTGTAGCAAGATTGGAAAAAGGAACAACAAAGATTAATGGGGCTTATTGGGATAAAATTCAAAAATCTAATGGTAATGTAGGTTATGCTCCTAGAGAGACGTTTGATTATGAAACAGATTATAAAATGTATTTAGTTCCAGTAAATACTACAAGCGGTGATAATAATAACAGCAATAACACATTAAAAGGTGATGTTAATGGAGATGGTGTAATAGATGCAATGGATATGTATTTAATAATACAATATCTTTTAGGAAATATTTTCTGGTCTAATCAGGTTCAAAAAATAGCAGATATAAATGAAGATTTACAAATAGATGCAATGGATATGTATTTGATGATACAAGAAATATTAAATAGTAATTAAAATAGTGAAAATGTAACAAATAAATGTATCATTAGGGGAGGAAAGAGAGAAGATGAAAAAGAAAAAGATAGTATTAGCAATTGTATTATTTTTTAGTATGATATTTATAAATAATTTAGCAAAAGCAACAGTAATAAATGTAACACCTAAAAATCCAAAAGTAGGAGATACTGTAACAATTACAGTAACAGTGCCAAATGTTCATACAGCAAGTGTTACAGCAAATGTTTCAGGAGTTGTTTCTGGAACTATAAAAGTAGTAGCAGGAGATATGTCGGGAAATCCAGGTACATATTCACAATCAGCAAATTATAAATGTACAAAAGAAGGTACAATTGTTATAAAAACTACAGATAGCTCAAGAGCTGTATTAAATGGAGCATATGTAGAAGCAGGAGCATCAACAAGTGTAGCTGTTACAGCTAAAACAACAGATACTAGCAGTTCTAATAATAATTCTGGAAGCAATTCAAATAATAGTTCAAACAGTAATTCAAACTCAAATAGCAACACAGGAACAACTAGTAGTACACAGTCAAAATCATCTGTAGCAACATTAGGAAATTTAGGAATAAAACCAAATGATTTTAAAGGTTTTACGCCAAGCAAAATATCATATTCAACAACGGTTCCAGATAATGTATCTAGTATTGAAATATATGCAACAAAAGGGCAAAGCGGACAAACAATATCAGGAACTGGAAAAAAACAATTAAAAGATGGTCAAAACAATTTTGAAATAAAAGTAACAGCTGAAGATGGAAAAACAACAAAAACATATAAATTAACAGTAACAAAAGGAAAGTCAAGTTCAACAAGTGAAGAAAATAATACTGAAAATACTACATCACAAGATGAAGAAGAAAATAACTCAACAGATGAAAATAGTAGTGATACAGAAGCTGAAGAGCAAACATTAGGACTAGCAGAATTAAAAATTGATGGAATAACATTAAGTCCAAGTTTTAAAAAAGATGTATATGAATATACAGCAAAATTAAAAGAGGATAAAGACAAATTAGATGTTATAGCAACACCAATAACAGAGAAAAATAAAGTTGAAATACTAGGAAATGATAATTTAAAAGATGGCGAAAATACAATAACTATTATTGTATCTGATGAATCAGGGGAAAATACAGCAACATATCAAATAAATGTTACTAAAGAGAAAAAAGAGAAAACTTTTTTAGAAAAAATAATGGAAAAGAAAAAAGAATGCTTGATTATAGGCGCCTTATGTGTAGCAATAATAGTTGTTGTTATTATATTAATTGTATATCATGTTCATTCAAAAAATGATATGTATAGTGGAATGTATATGCCATATGAAGATGGTGTAACACAACATGAAGATATTCATAAAGATGAAATAAGAAAAGAAAGCAAACATGTAGAAACGAAGAGAAAAAGCAAAGGTAAAAGATTTAAATAAAATTGAATATTGAATAAAAATATAGAAGTAGATTATTTTCTACTTCTTTTTTCTCAGAAATGTAATAAAATGAAAAAATATTCACTAAAATCAAAAAAATACATATTATAATCTGAAGGAGGTAATAATATGTATGATAACATATATCAAGAATACATAAGAAGTGTATTAGGATATCCAGAAAGACAACCAATGTATGGAAATGAAATATACAATGCAAATTATGAAAGCAGAAACAGTTATCAAAATTTTTTAGAAAGCAACATAGAAAATAGTATTGAAAATAGAGCTCAAAATCAAGAATTAGAAAAATTTTATCCAGAGATATATAACGTAATATATCCAGAAATAAAAGAAAAATGTGAGGAAAATAAAGGCAAAATAACAGAAGAAACAATAAGTAAAATGACAAATGAAATTTATATAAAAATTCAAAATGAGAAAAAAGTCAAAGAAGATAGGGGAGACAGGCAAAATTCAGGATTGCAAGATTTAATACGAATTTTACTTTTAAGAGAATTATTGCAAAAACCATGTCCACCAATTAGACCACCAATGCCACCTGGCCCACCTAATAGACCACCATACGGTCCATCACTAAGACCTCCAATGAGGCCAAGATAAATAAGAGTGGATAACATTAAGAAATAGCTCTTTTATATTATTTTAAAAAATTAGAAATAAATACCAAAATTTCAAAAAAGTTAAAACATAAAAAAATATTAATTGGAGAAAATAAAAATATAAACATTGAAAGGTGGTATTTATTATGAAAGTAAAAGACTGTATGTGTGATGATGTATGTTGTGCAAAGCCAGAAACAACAGTAAGTGACGTAGCAAAAATGATGAGTCAAAATCATATTGGTTCAGTACCTATTTGTGATGATAACAATTGTTTATGCGGAATAGTTACAGATAGAGATATTTTATTAAGAACAGTGGCATGTAATAAAAATGCAGAGACTACACTAATTAGTGAAATAATGACATGTGATGTATGTAGTTGTAAGGAAGATGATGAGGTAACAAATGCAGAATCAAAAATGTGTCAAGAACAAATAAGAAGATTGCCAGTATGTGATAGTAACAACCATGTTATAGGAATATTAACAATAGGAGACTTGTGCAATAATGATCAAAAATTAGGACCAAATCAAGTAAATCAGACAATAAAAAATATTTGTGAATGTAAATATAATGAGAAAAATGCAGAATAAAAAATTCATAATGTTTGACCAAAGGCGGATATTCCCGCCTTTTTTACATATAATAATTATATAATATGTTAATGAAAGGAAAAACATATGATTATAAATATGCCATATTGGACAAAAGTTTTAAGAAGATTAATGTATGTTATTTTTGTTTTGATAGGATTATTGCTTTCGTTTAAATTAGCAGTTTTTTATATGCCATTTTTGGTAGCATTTATAATATATTTACTAATGGAACCAGCAATAAAGTGGCTTATGAAAAAAACAAAAGCAACAAGAAAGACAAGTTCTATAATACTATTTTTTGTAGTGTCTGTAATAATATTAGGATTGCTTACATGGGGAATAATAACACTATTTTCAGAAGCATCTACTTTATTGCAAGATTTAAACAATTATATAGAAAAAATATATAATTTATTTCAGAGTTTTTTACAAAAATTAGACTTTGGCAAAATAAAATTACCAGCAGAAATACAAGAAGTATTACAAAATTCGACTGGAGATATTTTAACAAATGTTTCTATGTGGGCAAGAAATTTTTTAAATGGGTTAATAACAATTGTAACTTCAATACCAACAATAGCAATATATTTTTCTGTTACAGTTATAGCATTATATTTTATGTGTGTAGATAAAATATATATTTTGGACCAAATGGAACATCATTTTCCAAGAACGTGGATGATGAGATTTGGAAAACATTTCAGAGAACTAACTCAAACTTTAGGAGGATATTTAAAAGCAGAAGCTACATTGATTCTAATTTCTTTTTTTATTTCATTAATAGGGCTGTATATTTTGAAATTTGCAGGTTTTGCTATTGAGTTTCCATTACTTATAGCAATTGCAATTGGCTTTGTTGATGCTTTACCAATACTTGGTTCTGGAACAGCAATGGTGCCCTGGGCTATAATTTGTGCATTAAATGGAGATATAAAGTTAGGAATTGCAATTTTGATTTTGTGGATTATAATGTCTATAACAAGACAATTTTTAGAGCCTAAATTAGTTAGCAAAAATATAGGTGTGCATCCAATTTTTACATTAATTGCTATGTATACAGGTTTTAGATTTATAGGTGTTATCGGTATGCTAATAGGTCCTATTGCTTTAATAGTTTTAAAAAACATATTTGCTACTTTTATTGATGGAGGGGTTGTAAAGACTATATTGGATAGGAGTTGATGCTTTTGAAACGGAGGCTGATGTTTTTAGGGATGGAGGCTGATGTTTTTTTGCCCCGTCCCCAAAAACACCGTCCCAAAACATCAATGAAAATTAAAAAAAAGATTTACTTTAATGTAAAAAAATGCTAAAATAAAATAAATTATGTTAGAAAGGAATTGAAGTAAATGAAAGAAAACGAAAAAATTTTGATTTTAGACTTTGGTGGTCAATATAATCAATTGATTGCACGTAGAGTCCGTGAATGCAATGTGTATTCAGAAGTTGTACCTTTTAATATTTCTTTAGAAAAAATCAAAGAAATAAATCCAAGAGGTATTATTTTTACAGGAGGACCTGCAAGTGTATATGGAGAAGACTCACCAAAATGTGACCCAGAAATATTTAATTTAGGAATTCCAGTATTAGGAATTTGTTATGGAATGCAATTAATGACAGTAACATTAGGTGGAAATGTTGCAAGAGCAAACAAAAGGGAATATGGTACAACAGATGTATCAATAGATAATGAATCTTTATTATTCCAAGGATTTGAAAACACAAATGGATTTTTAATGAGTCATACAGATTTTGTAGAAAAAGTACCAGAAGGATTTAAAAATATTGGACATACATCATCTTGTCCAAATGCAGCTATGGAAAACCCAGCTAAAAAATTATATGGAATACAATTTCATCCAGAAGTAAATAATTCTGTAAATGGAACTTTAGTTATTAAAAACTTCTTATTTAATGTTTGTAATTGTAGTGGAGATTGGCAAATTTCATCTTTTGTAGAAGATACAATAACTAGTCTAAAAGCTAAAATAGGAGATAAAAAAGTTTTGTGTGCTTTATCTGGTGGTGTTGATTCTTCTGTTGCAGCAGTTTTAGTTAGCAAAGCAGCTGGAAAAAATTTAACTTGTATTTTCTTAGACCATGGACTTTTAAGAAAAAATGAGGGTGACGAAGTTGAAAAAATCTTTAAAGAGCAATTTGATATAAATCTTATTCGTGTAAATTGTAAAGAACGTTTTCTTTCAAGATTAGCTGGAGTAACAGACCCTGAGCAAAAAAGAAAAATTATTGGAGAAGAATTTATAAGAGTTTTTGAAGAAGAAGCTAAGAAAATTGGAACTGTTGACTTTTTAGTTCAAGGAACTATTTATCCAGATGTTATAGAAAGCGGTTTAGGCAAAAGTTCTACAATTAAGAGCCATCATAATGTTGGAGGTTTACCTGAACATGTTGACTTTAAAGAAATTGTTGAACCTTTACGTAACTTATTTAAAGATGAAGTTAGAAAAACAGGTTTAGAATTAGGTATTCCAGAAAATCTAGTATTTAGACAACCTTTCCCAGGACCTGGACTTGCTATTAGAGTAATTGGAGATATTACAGATGATAAATTAGATATTCTAAAAGAAGCAGATGCTATTTTTAGAGAAGAAATTGCTAATGCAGGATTACATAAATCTATTAATCAGTATTTTGCAGTTCTTACAAATTTAAAATCAGTAGGGGTTATGGGAGACGAAAGAACATATGATTATACAGTTGCTTTAAGAGCAGTTGAAACAACTGATTTCATGACTGGTGTTTGGAGTAAAATTCCTTATGAGGTTCTAGAAAAAGTTTCTTCTAGAATTGTTAATGAAGTTAATCATGTTAATCGAGTTGTGTATGATATTACTTCTAAACCACCAGCAACTATTGAATGGGAATAGTATAAAATTAATAATATTGTTACTATATAAATAAGATTCAAGCTAAATTCATAACTTGAATCTTATTTTATTGTCATCAAATAGATGACATGGAGAAAAATGTATTTGTGCGTACAAATATATTTTACTATGAAAATGTATTTTTGTCAAATTTTTCCATTTATTGGAATGTAATTTTCATCTGGGGGATATACAAGTTCATCATTTGGCTTATCACAACTTTTAAGTTCAGTAACTTTTATAATGGGCATATCACCATGATAGTCCCCCTTTGTAATTTCACCAGTTAATTCAACCCATGAGTTATCAGCAAAATCTTTTATATTTTCACTTTCACAAAGAAAGCCAACAACAACGGTTTGAAAATTGGAGGAAATGACCATATTTCTGGCTAATACAAATTGATTTTCATTAAAATCAAAAAGTTTATAAACATATCCCGAAAAATGAATTTTAACACCAACATATGCATCAATATTATCATGTACGGCTTTTAAAACATTAGTATAATTTGTGGTAGAAATTTGACATATTTCTGAGTTTTTAGGATTTTTGCTAGCACCATTAAAAACTCTAAAAATAACAATACTAACTATACAAATTAATAAAATTATGACTGTAATAAAAAATAATTTAAAAAGCTTATTATTATTTATTTTAATATTATAGATAAACATATAAAATCCTCATTTCAAATAATACTTTATTAAAATGTATGAGGTTAAAAATAAAAAATGTATGTTAAAAAAATTTTTTGAAAAAATTTAAGAAAAATATGTACAAAATAAATTTAATATGATATGATGAGTTTGTCAAAAAATGAGGACATTAAAAAAATAATGTCAATCATTAGTATAAAAATACAAAAGAAAGAGAGGTAGTAAACATGTTTGAAAAATTTCTTAAAAGATCAACTTGGACAGATATTATAATTTCACTTGTATTTATATTCTTAGGAGTATTGTTAATTGCAAAACCAAATGAAATGATGTCTGTTATATCTATTTTATTAGGGGCAGTATTTATAATAATGGGGTTCTTAAGATTAGTAGAATATTTTACATCTGAACCAAAAGAAGATTATTTATTAACACTTGCATTAGTTTATATAATTATTGGTGTAATAATTCTTTTCTGCCCAAATATTATTTCAAACATATTTAGTGTTGTTTTAGGTATCTGGATTATATTAGAAGGTTTAAAAGATTTCCAAACAACATTAGTATGGAAAGATATTAAATCTGGATATTGGACAGCAACATTAATATGTTCAATGATTATTATAATTGCTGGTATAGCAGTATTAGTAAACACAACATTAGCATTAAAAACAATAGGTATAGCAATTGTTGTTTATGCGGTATTAGATATTATAACAAGATGTATCTTTATGAAAAAAATAAAAGATTATATTAAAGAATAAAAAGAAGTCCTAAGGCAATATAAAGATACCTTAGGACATATTTATTATAAGAAAGGACGTTAGCATGGAAGGATTACAACGAATAAATAATCTTCTAAATAGTATACCAATAACTTCAAAGAACAAAAAAGAAATAGAAGGGGCTAAAAGAGCAATATCTAATGGAGATTATACTACAGCACTTTCAATTATTCAAAATCTAAATAAAAAGACAAATAAAACAGAAAAAAAGACAAAAAAGAAATCGAAAAAACAAGAAAAATCAATAGTTGAGGAAGAACCTGAAACATATGAAAAGGACGAAAAAGAGGATTTATCTCCATTTTTGCCACTTGGTGATGAATTTTCTGACTTATTTACAGATGAATCACAAGAGGATTATAGCAATGAGTATGATATGAAAAATAATGAAGAATTAGCCGAAAAAGAAATTGAGGAAGAGGAAGCAAAACGAGAAGATGAGCAAGAAATAGACGAAAATGAAGAAAATCTTGAACATGATGCAAATTCTGAAGAGGATGAAGAAAAAGAGGAAGAGTTTGTATTTGAAACAGAGAAAGATAAAGAAAAATACCCTGTTGATTTGCGTAATATAGAGTTAGAAAAAGTATATATAGGATTATTATTAACAGAACCTAAATATATTGTAAGATATTATATTTTATTTGATCAATGTTATTTTGAAAGTGAAAGTTTACTAAATATTTATAAAAGTGTATTATTTACAGAAGGTGGAAATTACACACCAGAAATTGCAAAACAAAAATTTAACTTTTCAAGAGAAGTAGAAGGAATTTATCAGCAAAAATATTATTTAAAACAATATGTAGCAGGCAAAAATTATAATATGGAAAAAATTTATACAGATTTAAGAAAAATATGTTTACTAAGAAAAAAATATGTGGAAATGCCAATAGAAAGTATTCAAAAAAAGATTGTAGAAATAGCACATTATAAACTTTATGATAAAATGACAATAGAAGAAGTAGAAAATGCAACAAATCAAGTAACAGTAACAGATAAATTTAAACAAGCTGTATTAAATACAAATTTAACAAGCTTTTTGGAAAGAGGAGACAATAATTTAGCAAATGGATTAAGCTTACCATTTCCAATTTTGACACAAGTGTTTAAAGGTGTTAGAAAGGGCGAAACAATGGCATTAGCAATGCCATCAAATGCTGGTAAAAGTAGACTTACTGTAAATATAGCAGCATATACTTCATTAGTGCATCAAAAAAAGGTTTTAATAATATCAAATGAGATGTCAGAAGAAAAGATGAAATTAACACTTATAACAACTATTTTAAATCATCCAGCAATTCAAAAATTGCATGGACAAAAATTACACATTTCTGAAACAGAATTATTGGAGTTCAAATTCAGGCCAGATAATAATAAAAGAGTAAAGACTGATAAAGATGGTTATGTACTAAAAGAAGATAATGAAACTAGGGAAGAATTTGTTGCTAGATTAGAAGAAGTATCAACAGATTTTAAAAAGACAATAGTTGTTACTGATTGGATAAATAGACAAGTATTAAATTCAATTTATTTTATTAATATTACAGACCATACAAATGATGAATTACAAAAAGTTATTATGAACTATTATTATAAAGAAAAAATAGAATATGTATTTTATGATACATTAAAAACAGATACTGCAAATATAGGAAATGGAGAAGAAATAAAGAGAACAGCAACAATTTTAGCAAATTTAGCCCAAAATTTTGGAATATTTATATGTTCTACTTTACAGCTAACAGAAAATAAAACAAATCCAATAAATTTGGATATAAATGACTTGGCAGTTAGTAGAACTGTAAAAGAGGTTTTAGATACATTATGCTTATTTAAACAAATTCCAAGAGATATGTATGATGATTTTCAATATTCAAAAAATGAGGTTGATACTAAATTTTTTGATTTGGAAAAATCTAAAGATCCAGATGAGAGATATTATTCATGTGTTGTTGACAAAAACAGGGCAGGAGCTAAGCCAAAACTTTTATTTAGTTTAAACTTAGCATATAATCGTTGGGATGAAGTAGGTTATTTAAGCTTGAAATAGGAACAAATTTATGTTAATATATAAATATGTAACCAATATAAAAACGCTGTTTTAAATTAAAAATGGAGGAAAATCATGCGTAAAATTTATTATTCTATTGTTGTACGGCATCCGAAAGTTTGTGCTACAGGTTATGTAATATTTCAGGATGGAAACTTTGAGGGAGTTATGGCTTATGATTATATTCAAGGCTCATATAATGAGAATGGAATTTTGAGTTTTGAAATATCAGAAGGTATTGGAGTTTCTGAATATGTATATCAGAATCCAGTATATACTTTTATACAAGCTCAAGCTAAAATAGGTGGTTTAGAACTGCCTGGAAAGTACACATTACAAGAGCCAATAGGTAATCAATTAATTATAGAATTTCTTCAATCTATTAAAAATCCAACTAAACAGAAAGAAATTGATGAAGAAATTGCTAAAGCCAAAAAATTCAGATGCCCAGCGTGAAAAAGAACATCCTTAGAATACGAAAATGCGCAAAGCTCTTCTCTTTAAATTAGGAGAGGAGCTTTTCCAATGAATTGAATTTTTGAGATGTACGAAAATTAGAATATATTAATTTTATAATTTTTAAAAAATTACTAGACAAGTTTTTGGTAATTGTGGTATTATATTACTGTCAATCAAATGATAAAACTTTTTATATTTTAGGAGGTAATGCAAAGTGAAAACAAAAAAATTAAAAATAATTTTTATAACTTGTATTTTATTAATTGTATCTGCATTTATGGTAAATGTAAAAGCTGTAGAAACTGAAAATACTAGTAATTCAACACAAAATTCAACAAGTTATTCAGAAGATGAAAGTTATTCAGGCAATACAAGTAATTCTACAACAAATACTACTAATACTACTAATTCAAGTTATAATACAACAAGCAATACTAGTTATGATGATACAGAAAGTACAGGAAATGCAACATCATTCGAAAATTATACTGGTGTAGCTGATAATACAGCTTCAACAACTGTTTCTAACTATTCTCCAAATTCAGAATTAGGCATTTCAGGTATTTTAAATATTTTATTAATTGCAGTTGGAATATTATTAATATTATTAGCAATAGCAATTATTCTAAAAATTAATAAATAATGAGTAAAAAAGATTCAAGTAAAATTGGGTCTTTTTTACATTTTAGGAAAAGTCTTCAAATTTTGAAAAAATAACCCATTTATATATTTTTTTACATACATATTTTTTAATAAAAAAATAAATACTAATAATGTAATTCTATGAATAAGGAGGGATTTTTCATGTATAAAAAAATGTTAGTTATTTTTGCAATATTGACAATAGGTATTTTTTCATTTTCCGTTTGTTTTGCAAATAATGATGGAAGTATGCTTCAAGATGCAGCAAATGGTGTAAGAGATGCTGTAGGTGGTGCAGAAAATGCTATAGAAGATGGAGCTAAAGACATTGCAAATACTACAAAAGGTGTTACAGGTTCAGCAGAAAATGCAATGGAGAATAAGGATAACAGTGGAATGACACAAAATAATAATAGAACAAATAATAGTAATTATACTGCAACAAGAACAGCAACAACTAATTCAACCTTTATGGGAATGAGTTCAACAGCTTGGACTTGGCTTATAATTGGTATTGCTGGAATAGCAATAGTTGCATTAGTATGGTATTATGGTTCTCAAATTCGCACTTCTAATGATGACTAAAAAAGTAAATATTAGAAAGCGAACAAACTTTTCTACAATGTAAAAGTTGATTTTATTCCATTTTTTTGATATACTGCAATTAAGCAAAAATGAAAGGAATGAAATTTTGATGAATAATACAATAAAACAAATTTCCAAGAATCCAACAGCATATCATAACTACAATATAGAAGAAAAAATAGAAGCAGGAATAGTATTATCAGGTACAGAAATAAAATCTATAAGACAGGGAAAAGTAAATCTAAAAGACACTTATGCCATTATAAAAAATGGAGAAGTATTTATAGTAGGGATGCATATTAGTCCATATGAACAAGGTAATATTTTTAATAAAGATCCTTTAAGAGATAGAAAATTATTACTTAATAAACGCGAAATAGCAAAATTAATTGGTCTTATAAAACAAAAAGGATATTCTCTAATTCCAATCAGTTTATATTTTAAAGGAGATTTAGTAAAAGTAGAGTTAGGTGTTGGCAAAGGTAAAAAATTGTATGATAAACGTCAAGATTTAGCAAAAAAAGATGCGGAAAGGCAAATAGCATATCAATTAAAAAATAGGAATATGTAAAAATGAGAAGGTAATTAATCCTTCTCATTTTCATAACTAGAACACATTGATTCATCAGCTTTTTTAGATTTACAATTTTGTGTTGGAGTTACTTGGATAGCAGTTAAAGTACACTTGTTTTTATTATAATCATTATATTTACAAGTCTCAACATTACAGTGTATTTTTTGATTTCCTTCCATGTTCATCATTCCTTTCAGTCTTGATAATAATATGATGCACATATTTAGAAATTTTATTCAATACAATTTGAATTACCATTATCTATACAATTTTTTGGAGGTTCTTTAAAACTTAAATACCAATTTATACCATTTCTATTTTTTAGAATTTCTTGTTGTCTTTCTTGTAATTCACAAAAAGTTTTTGGTGGAGAAATAATTACTGGTTGATTTGGAATCCAATTAGCAGCAGTTGAGCCTTTTGCACAATCTGCCATTTGCAAAGCTTGGATAATTCTAAGTATTTCTGGAATAAATCTTCCTACATTCATTGGATATATCAATATTGTTCTTACTATCCCATTAGGGTCTATTATAAAGACATTTCGCACTGTTTCTGTAGTACTTATATCATTTGAAATCATACCGTATTTCCTTGCTATTTCGCCGCTTCTGTCAGCAATAATTGGAAAAGAAATTTGTATACCTGTTCTACAATAGATATCATATATCCAAGCTAAATGAGATGCATTTGAATCAATACTTAAACCTAACAATTCTGTATTTAAGTTTTTAAAATATGTATGAGCTCTTGTAAATGCAATCATTTCAGTTGTACAGACAGGAGTAAAATCACCAGGATGAGAAAATAAAACTAACCATTTACCTTTATAATCATTTAGAGATATATTACCACAAGTTGTAATAGCCTCGAAATCTGGAGCTTTTTGGCCAATTTTAACATTTCCATTCATTAATAATTCATAATCCATATATATCACAATCCTTTCAAAATATAATATGAAAATAAATCTATTTTGACATAAAAATTACTTGTTTATAAAGATTTAATATGATAAAATATCAAAAAAGGAAAGGAAGAGATAAGTTATGGCAAATATTTTTGATTATATGCAATGGAGAGATATACCATTAACAAAAACAGAATTTAATGAAATAGATAATTTGATTTTAGCACGTTTTTCATATTTTCCATTAGATGAAAAAATAATGGAAAATGATGAAAAAATAACTATAAGAGAAAGTTATGAACGTTATAATAAAAAAGGAACAACAGCAAGAATCTTACAAAAAGAAGATGTAGATTTATATCCAGTATTAGCTAATAGTCAAAGATTTGGAAATTTATATATTTCGGATTTTATAAACAAAATAGATGTAGAACAAGAAAAACAATTTTCAGCAATTACAATTCACTTACCAGATGATTATATATATGTAGCATATAGAGGAACAGATAATACAATAATAGGGTGGAGGGAAGACTTAAATATGTGTTTTAGTGACACAGTACCTTCACAAATAGATGCAGTAAATTATTTAAATAAAATAGCGAAAAAATATGATAATCAAAAATTAAAAATACTTGTAGGTGGACATTCTAAAGGAGGAAATTTAGCAATTTATGCTTCTGCATTTTGTGACTCAAGTGTTCAAGATAAAATTGTTACAGTTTATAATAATGATGGACCAGGATTTAGTGAAAATATAGTAGAAACAGAGGAATATACAAATATTTTAAATAAAATACAAACATTTATGCCTCAAACTTCTATTATAGGAAGATTATTAAATCATAAAGAGAAAATAACTATTTTAGAAAGTACTCAAACAGGAATAATGCAACATGATTTATATAGTTGGCAAGTATTAGGAGATAAGTTTGTTAAAGATGAATTTACAAATTCTAGTGAGTTTATAGACCAAACTATTAGTAATTGGATAAAAGAAGTTACACCAGAACAAAGGGAGCAGTTTGTAAGTGTTCTTTTTGAAGTTTTAAATTCAACACAAGCAGAAACTCTTTCTGAAATTAGTGGAAAGTGGTTTACTAATGCTAAAACTATGATAAAATCTTATAAGGAACTTGATGATAAAAGTAAAGAGGCATTAAATAAAGCAGTAAGTATTTTTGTTAAAGTTGGAAAAGATAATTTTAGAATAAATGCAAAAAATGATATATTAAAAGTAAATAATAAATAATAATACTTTAAAGAGGCATAGAATAAAACTATGTCTCTTTAAAAAATAAGTAATGGTTCACAAATTAATAATTGTTTTGTTGCTATTGAATTAACTTTTCTAATTCTTTAATCTTATCACGTAATTCAGCAGCTTTTTCAAATTCCATTTGACTGGCAAATTGAAGCATTTCATCAGTTAATTTAGAAATAGTAGCTTGAATATCTTCTTTTTTCTCTAATTTATATTCTACACTAATATCTTCTTGTTTTGTAATACTAATAGTTTCTCTAACAGATTTTTGAATAGTTTTTGGTGTAATACCATGAGCTTTATTATATTCTTCTTGGATTTTTCTTCTACGGTTTGTTTCTGTTATAGCTTTTTCCATACTTTCTGTTAATTCATCAGCATACATAATAACTGTACCATCAGTGTTTCTTGCAGCTCTACCTATTGTTTGGATAAGTGAACGTTCTGAACGTAAAAATCCTTCTTTGTCTGCATCAAGAATAGCAACTAAAGAAACTTCAGGAATATCTAAACCTTCTCTTAAAAGATTTATTCCAACTAGAACATCAAATTCACCTAAACGTAAATTTCGTATAATTTCCATTCTTTCTAAAGCTTTAGTATCTGAATGCATATATGCAACTTTAATATCTAGACCTTTTAAATAAGATGTTAAATCTTCTGCCATTTTTTTAGTTAAGGTTGTTACTAGAACCCTTTCATGTTTTTCGACTCTTTCATGTATTTGCTCTATTAAATTATCAATTTGATTTTCAACAGGTCTAACTTCTATTTTAGGGTCTAACAATCCAGTAGGTCTAATAATTTGTTCTACAACATTTCCTTTACTGTGTTCATTTTCATAATCAGCAGGTGTAGCACTTACAAAAACTACTTGATTTATTCTTTTTTCGAATTCTTCGAATTTTAGTGGTCTATTATCATAAGCAGAAGGTAAGCGGAAACCATAATTTACTAATGAATCTTTTCTTGATTTATCTCCATTATACATAGCTTTTACCTGTGGAATTGTTGCATGTGATTCATCTATAAGTAAAAGAAAATCTTTTGGAAAATAATCAAATAAAGTAAATGGGGGAGAGCCAGGCTTTCTTCCACTAATATGTCTTGAATAGTTTTCTATTCCTTGGCAAAATCCTGTTTCTTTCATCATTTCTATATCAAAATTTGTTCTTTCTTCAATTCTTTGAGCTTCTATAAGTTTGTTGTTATCTTTAAAATATTTAATTCTTTCTTGTAATTCCGCTTCTATTGTTTCAATTGCTTTTTCTAGTTTGTCCTTTTTAGTTACATATTGAGAAGCGGGTGGAATAAGAATATGTTTTCTTTCTCCAATTGCTTTACCAGTTAATGGATTTATTTCAGAGATTTTTTCTATTTCATCTCCCCAGAATTCAACTCTTACTGCACTTTCACTTTGAGAAGAAGGGTAGATTTCTGCAATATCTCCTTTAGCCCTAAATGTACCTCTTTTAAAATCTATCTCATTTCTAGAATATTGCATTTCAACTAATTTTTTTAGTACATTATCTCTACTTTTTTGCATACCAGGTCTTAACGATAACATCATTTCTTGATAATCTTCTGGGTCACCTAAACCATATATACATGAAACAGATGCTACAATTATTACATCTCTTGTTTCAAAAAGAGATAGGGTAGCAGAGTGCCTTAACTTATCTATTTCATCATTTATTGAGGCATCTTTTTCTATATAGGTATCTGAACTTGGTATATAGCTTTCTGGTTGATAATAGTCATAATAACTTACAAAATATTCTACATTGTTTTCTGGAAAAAATTCTTTAAATTCTGAATATAATTGTCCTGCAAGTGTTTTATTATGTGCTAAAACTAATGTTGGTTTTTGCACTTTATTTATAATATTTGCCATTGTAAAAGTTTTACCTGAACCTGTAACACCTAGCAAAGTTTGAAATTTTTTGCCTTCTTGAATTCCTTTTGATAAATATTCTATTGCTTGTGGCTGGTCTCCTGTTGGAGTGAATTCTGAATGTAGTTTGAACATATTTATTAATCCTTTCTTAAGGTATATAAGTATTACCTTATATTAAAAATACATATTTATATTATATACCACAAATTGGTGGAATTTTCAATAAATTTATACTTTTATTGATTTTTTAGCAATTTTATGTTAATATAATATGTGTTGGAACATTGAAAATTAAATAGATTAGATTAAGGAGGCAATGACATGATTAGACCAAAAATTAAATATTTAAGACAGGAGGAAAAATATGATTCGTCAAAAAGAGACTCTCGGCTAGAAAATTTTTATGAAATTGAATATGGCGATTACTGTTTTCAAGATGTAAAAGCAACTGAATTACATGATTGTGAAAAATGCAAATTTTCATATGAGTGTAGCTATAAAAAAGAATATGCTGATAAACGTTATCTAATACCAGGAGATATATGTTTAGGAGACGAAGTTGAACGTATAAATGTTATAGTTATAGCAATTGGTATAGTATCTGATATTTTAGGCTTAATGTTTTTATATCTTAATAGTGATTATTTGATTGCTCTTGGGGAATTTATTATAGTAACAGTTTTGCTATCAGCACTAGGTGTTATGGAACATGAGTATAGGATTATGCGATGTTTTAATAAATTTATTTATAAATTAAAAAACAGACAGAATCATTATTATGAAGTTATTGAGGAAAAAATAAAATCAAGTGTAAAAGATGCAGAGTCCCAAAAAGTGTATTTGGATTCATTAAAATTAGTAAAAAAAATAGAAACAATATCACAGAGCTGTTCTTTTGATAAAAGCGAAGATGAATATTTGGTACAGATTATTGATCTCGCAAAAAAAGTTGTTTGTATTTCAGCTTTAAGAAATATTTCTATTGATAAAATTTCTGAACAAATATTTAATTTTTATAGTTGTATTTATTTTTATTTTTGTGCACAGCAACTTGAATGCTTAGATGATGATTATGAAAGATTATTAGAAATAGCATTATCAGAGTGTTTGGATTTTTTGAAATCTCAAGATAAAAAATTGAAAAATGCTTTTATGGGAAATGCAGATTTTTCTTAATTAGGAAGGGAGCTTATTATGAATATTAAAAAAGTATGGTTCAAGAGATTAATAATACTATGGGGAATACTAATTATTTTATTTTTTGTAGAAGTCATAGCTTTTAAATTTTTCTTACCTAGAAAGGCATTAACTGTAAATGCTCATAAAGGAATGCGGTCAGCTTTCCAAGTAGTTTTGAATAAGACCGAATTGGGTAAAAATTATAAAATTAAAATTTCTTCTAGTGAAACTGCTGATATAATTGTTGAATGTGACAAAAAAGATGACGAAAGTTATTCTAAAATAGCATATTCACCATTTGTGGTGGTTTTTTGTAAAGATGATGATTTATATAGTAGTTTAAAAAAATCTAAACTTTTGAGGACTTCTAAATATGAGGATGATTATTGTGACTTCAATTTAGAAAAACTGATAAATGGTGTATTAGATAATAAAAAAATGAAAGAACTTGGTTTTTTATCTGAGGCAACAATTTGCGTACCTTCAGAAAAATCAAAATATTGGTCTGATTTCTACAATTTGATGTTGATTACTGTTAATAAAGGTGTTTATCCAAAAGATGAAAATCAAATCCAAGAATTAAAGCAAAAAATTGATAGTTTTTTAAATAGCAAAAAAGTATCGAAATTTAATGATTTGAATGAACAGTTAATCAGAACAAATTATTTTTCAAAAGGAGCAGTATATATTATCCCAGAACAAGAGGCAAGGTATTATAATTCTGATCAAAGTAAGTATTGTAAATTTTGTTATCCATTATATACTGTAAATGTCAATTATTATGTGAAAGGAATTACAAAAAATGGAAAAGAAGTTATTTCTAAAATAAGTGCAAACAAATTTTTTCAAGAATTAAAGGATAACTATTTTAGAAACGATGAATATCCACAAGCTATTATTGGTTGGACAGAAGAAGATGCTCGTGATTCGTATAATGTAATAAATCCTTATGACGATTGACTAATCTATTTATTCCCGCAAGTGCAATGTGCTTGCGGGATTTTCTATACTCTAAGAAAGTTGAATAACTTTCTTAGAGTATAGAAAAGTATAACAATGCACAGAAATTTGCAAAGCAAATTTTACACAAATAAAAAACAAAAGTTTGCACCAAATTTAATGTAAGTACTTGAAAAAAATATAAAAAAAGGTTATAATAACGAATGCATTATATACAAAAATGCAGAAAATATAAACAAAGGAAGGAAGGAGAAAATGTTTAAATTATTAAAGAATTTTACAAAAAGGGAATGGTTTTTAACTATATGTATTTTAATATTGGTTATTTTCCAAGTATGGCTTGACTTAAAATTACCTGATTATATGTCAGAAATAACTAAATTGGTACAAACAGAAGGAAGCGAAATGTCAGAAATTTTAAAGAATGGGGCATATATGCTTGGATGTGCTCTAGGAAGTTTGATAGCAGCTGTAATTACAGGATATATAACAGCAAATGTTTCATCAAATTTTTCTATGGCTCTTAGAAATAAATTATTTCAGAAAGTATCAAATTTATCTACAAATGAGATAAAAATATTTTCTACAAGTAGTTTAATAACAAGAACAACAAATGATATAACACAAATTGAGATGGTAATTGCAATGGGATTACAATTATTATTAAAAGCTCCGATTACTGCAGTTTGGGCCATTACAAAAATAGTAAATAAAAGTTGGCAATGGAGTGTAATTACATTAGTAGGAGTTTTGATATTATTATCAGTTATAGGGATTATAACAGCTTTAGTTTTACCAAGATTTAAAAGAGTACAAAAATTAACTGATAAATTAAATGAAGTAACTCGTGAAAATCTAACTGGAATAAGAGTTGTAAAAGCTTTTAATGCAGAGGATTATCAAGAAGAAAAATTTGAAGATGTAAACAAAAACTTAACAAAGACACAATTATTTAACCAAAAAACTTTTGCAATTATGCAACCAGTAATGTATATGGTTATGTATGGATTAACATTAGCAATTTATTTTGTAGGAGCATTTTTAATAAAAGATGCAATGATGGCAGATAAATTAACATTGTTTGGAGATATGGTTGTATTTTCTAGTTATTCAATGCAAGTAATAATGTCATTCTTAATGTTAGCAATGATATTTATGATGTTACCAAGAGCACAAGTTTCTGCTAATCGTGTAAATGAAGTATTAGATACAGAAAATTCAGTAAAAAATGGAACATTAAAAACTGATAAAACAAATGAAAGAGGAACTGTAGAATTCAGAAATGTTTCTTTTAAATATCCTGATGCAGAAGAGTATTTGTTAAATGATATTTCATTTAAAGTTAATAAAGGTGAGACTGTTGCTTTTATAGGTTCAACAGGTTCAGGAAAATCAACACTTATTAATTTAGTTCCTAGATTTTACGATGCAACAGAAGGTGAAGTTTTAGTTGATGGTGTTAATGTAAAAGAATATGATGAGCAATTTTTAAATGATAAATTAGGATATGTTTCTCAAAAAGCAGTTATATTTAATGGGACTATAAAGTCAAATGTTGCTTATGGAGATAATGGAAAAGGTGAAATTACTGATAAAAAAATTAAAGAAGCGGTAAATGTAGCACAAGCTACAGAATTTGTAGAAAAGATGGATGGCACATATAATGCTAGTATTGCACAAGGAGGAACAAATGTTTCTGGTGGACAAAAACAAAGATTATCAATAGCTAGAGCAATAGCTAGAGACCCAGAAATCTATATATTTGATGATAGTTTTTCTGCTTTAGATTATAAAACAGATACAGTTTTAAGACGAGAACTTAAAAAATACACAAAAGAAGCTACAATTTTAATTGTTGCCCAAAGAGTAGGAACAATAATAAATGCTGATAAAATCGTTGTTTTAGATAATGGAAAAATAGTAGGATTAGGAACACATAAAGAATTGCTTAAAAATTGCGAAGTTTATCAACAAATTGCTACATCACAATTATCAAAGGAGGAATTAGAAAATGGATAAAGAAAATAAAGTACGTACTCCTAGAAATGGTCATGGACCTGGAATGAACATGGGTGGTGGAGAAAAAGCTAAAGATTTTGGAAAAGCTATAAAAAGATTATTTAAAGAATTAGGAAATTATAAATCTTTAATTATAATAGCTGTAATACTTGCTTTTTTGAGTTCAGTATTATCAATATTGGCTCCTAATAAATTATCAGATTTAACAGATGAAATATCAAAAGGGTTAGTAGTTAATCAAGAAAAAATGAAAGAGTTATCAACTAAAATTAATGAAAATATTACTAATAAAATGCCCAATGTAGGCTATTCTAATGCTAATGCTGAGCCACAAAACATGGATTTATCAAAATTGCCAAAAGAAATGATAAAATCATTTTTAGAAGAATTTGAAATTGACGGAGAAAATATATCCGTGGATGATCAATATGAATTTTTAGTATCTATGTCAGATATTAATGGAGAAATAAGTGTAACTGATTTATATAAAAAGATAGATAATTTGCCTGATAGTATTCAACAGGTTGTAAAACCTAAAATGAATATTGATACCATCAAGAATATTTCAATTTTTTTGGTTGGACTATATATATGTAGTAGTTTATTTAGTTATATTCAATCAATTTGTATGACAGATGTTGCAAATAAATTTGCTAAAAAATTAAGAAGCAGAATATCAATAAAAATAAATAATTTACCTTTAAAATATTTTGACAAACATCAAATTGGAGATATTTTATCAAGAGTAACAAATGATGTTGATATGATAGCACAAAGCATGAACCAATCTCTAGGTACTTTAGTAAGTGCTACAGCATTATTTATAGGAACAATTATAATGATGTTTTATACTAACTGGATAATGGCAGTTACAGCTATTGTTGCAAGTTTGATAGGTTTTAGTGGAATGATGTTAATTTTAAAAAATTCTCAAAAATATTTTAAAATGAAACAAGAAGAATTAGGAAACCTAAATTCACATATAGAAGAAATTTATTCTGGTTTAAATGTTGTAAAAGTATACAATGGTATAGATGATGCATCAAAAAAATTTAATGAATATAATAAAAAAGTGTGTGAAGCTAATAAAAAGAGTCAATTCTTATCTGGATTAATGCAACCATTAATGAATTTTATTGGTAATTTTGGATATGTTGCTGTGTGTATAGTAGGAGCTATTTTAACACAAAAAGAAATAATAACTTTTGGTGTAATAGTTGCATTTATAAGTTATGTACGTTTATTTACATCACCTTTAACACAAATAGCTCAAAGTATGACACAATTACAATCAACCGCTGCAGCAAGTGAAAGAGTATTTGAGTTTTTAGATGAAAAAGAATTATCTGATCAAAGTAAAATTACAAAGAAATTAGATAAATCAAAAGTAAAAGGAAAAGTTGAATTTGAAAATGTTGTATTCCAATATGAGGATTCTGATAAACCAACTATAAATAATTTTACAGCAGTTGCAAATCCTGGCCAAAAGATTGCTATAGTTGGTCCAACAGGTGCTGGAAAAACAACAATGGTTAATTTATTAATGAAATTCTATGAGATAAATAGTGGAGATATAAAAATAGATGGGGTTTCAATAAATGAACTTACAAGAGAAAACATACATGAATTGTTTACAATGGTTTTACAAGATACATGGTTGTTTGATGGAACTGTTAATGAAAATATTATCTATAATAGAGAAAATGTAAGTGAAGAAAGAGTAAAAGAAGTATGTAAAGAAATCGGATTAGACCATTTTATACGTACATTGCCAAATGGATATAATTCAAAATTATCTGAAAATGATAGTGTATCAGCGGGACAAAGACAACTTCTTACAATTGCAAGAGGTATGATAGAAGATTCTCCATTTCTAATATTAGATGAAGCAACTTCTAATGTTGATACAAGAACAGAAGAGCTGGTTCAAAAAGCTATGGATAAATTAACAGAAGGAAAAACATCATTTATTATTGCTCATAGATTGTCTACAATAAGAAATGCTGATTTGATTTTAGTTGTAAAAGATGGAAATATTATAGAGCAAGGAAACCATGATGAACTTATGAAGCAAAATGGATTTTATGCAGATTTATATAATTCTCAATTTCAATTAGTATAAAATTGAAAAATGATTCTTTTCGAATTTGTGTGAAAGGAAAGGAATGGTAGTAAAAGTGAATGATAAGATAGTAATAAAAGGTGCAAAAGAGCACAATTTAAAAAATATAAATATAGAAATACCAAGAGATAAACTAGTTGTTATAACTGGTTTATCTGGTTCTGGTAAATCTTCTTTAGCTTTTGATACTTTATATGCTGAAGGGCAAAGAAGATATGTAGAAAGTTTATCCTCTTATGCTAGACAATTTTTAGGGATAATGGAAAAGCCAGCAGTAGAGTCAATAGAAGGATTATCTCCAGCAATATCAATTGATCAAAAAACTACTTCAAAAAATCCTCGTTCTACAGTAGGTACAGTTACAGAAATTTATGATTATATAAGACTTTTATATGCAAGAATTGGAACACCATATTGTCCAAATTGTGGAATTAAAATAGAAAAACAATCAATAGACCAAATAGTTGATAATATTATGGCATTAGAAGCGGGAACAAGAATTCAAGTATTAGCGCCAGTAATTAGAGGCAAAAAAGGAGAATTTACAAAACAACTAGAGGAATATCAAAAAGAAGGATTTGTAAGAGCTAGAATAGATGGACAAGTATATGAATTATCAGATGATATAGATTTAGACAGAAAGAAAAAGCATGAAATTGAATTAGTAGTGGATAGATTAGTAATAAAAGAAGATATTAGAAGTAGATTAACAGAATCTGTAGAAACTGCATTGAAGCATGCAGATAATCTTGTTCTAATAGATATAGTAGGACAAAAGACTGTTCTATATAGTACAAATTATGCGTGCCCTCATTGTGGATTCAGTTTTCCAGAGTTATCGCCAAGAATGTTTTCTTTTAATAATCCATTTGGAGCTTGTCCAGAATGTTCAGGTATAGGGTATCTTATGAAAATGGACCCAGACTTAATAATTCCAGATAAAAATAAAACTTTATATGATGGTGTGAAAGCATTTGGCTCTAGTGTTATGAAAAGAGCAGACACAATGGCGAAAATGTATTTTGAGAGTATTGGTAGACACTATGGGGTAGATATTAGTGTACCAATAAAAAAACTTCCAAAAGACTTTTTAGATAGAATTTTATATGGTACTGGAAGTGAGGTTATAGATTTTGAATTTGAATCATCAGCAGGAAGAAGAAAGTTTTCTACTCCATTTGAAGGTGTGTTACCAACATTAGATAGACGCCATAATGAGACTAAATCTCAAGGTATGAGAGATTTCTATGAAATGTATATGAGTAATTCAGAATGTCCAAAATGTAAAGGTGCAAGATTAAAACCAGAAATACTTTCTATAAAAATTGGAGATAAAAATATAAATGATTTGACAGATATGTCTATAAAAAAGATTAAAGAGTTTTTAAATAATGTAGAATTAACTAAGACTCAAACTATGATTGCAGATATGATTTTAAAAGAAATAGATAAGAGACTACAATTTTTAATAGATGTAGGATTGGAATATCTAACTTTGTCAAGAAGTGCAGGGACTTTGTCAGGAGGAGAGGCTCAAAGAATACGTTTGGCAACTCAAATTGGTTCTGGTTTAACAGGTGTATTATATATATTAGACGAACCAAGTATAGGATTGCATCAAAGAGATAATGACAAACTTTTAGCAACTCTTAAAAAATTAAGAGATTTGGGAAATACTTTAATAGTAGTAGAACATGATGAAGATACTATGTATGCAGCAGACCAAATTATAGATATTGGCCCAGGTGCTGGTTCACATGGTGGAAATGTGATGGCTCAAGGTACAGCAGAAGAAGTAAAATTAGTTGAAAACTCTGTAACTGGTCAATATTTAAGTGGTAGAAAGAAAATACCTGTACCTAAAAAACGTAGAAAGATGGTAAAAGGAAGAGTTATAGAAGTACAAGGTGCAAGAGAAAATAATTTGAAAAATATAAGTGTTAAATTTCCATTAGGATTATTTACATGTATTACGGGTGTTTCTGGTTCTGGAAAATCAACATTAGTAAATGAAGTTCTGTATAAAACGGTTGCTAAAGAGTTAAATGGAGCAAATGAAAAACCTGGAAAATGTAAAGGTGTTAAGGGTCTAGAACAAATAGATAAAATAATAAATATAGACCAATCACCTATAGGAAGAACACCACGTTCTAATCCAGCAACTTACACAGGAGTATTTGATTTAATAAGAGATATTTTTGCTGGAACAAATGAAGCTAAATTACGTGGATATCAAAAAGGAAGATTTAGCTTTAATGTTGCAGGTGGAAGATGTGAAAGCTGTAATGGAGATGGAGTTCATAAAATAGAAATGCACTTTTTACCAGATGTATTTGTTCCTTGCGAAGTATGTAAAGGAAAAAGATATAACCATGAAACTTTAGAAGTAAAGTATAAGGGGAGAAGCATAGCTGATGTTTTGGATATGACTGTAGAAGAAGCTTTAGAATTTTTTGATAAAATTCCAAAAATCAAACAAAAATTGCAAACATTATATGATGTAGGATTAAGTTATATTAAATTAGGCCAACCTTCTACAACACTTTCAGGGGGAGAGGCTCAAAGAGTTAAATTAGCTACAGAATTGTCAAAAAGAGCTACTGGTAAAACTTTATATATATTAGATGAACCAACTACTGGTTTGCATATTGCAGATGTTCATAAACTTGTAGATATATTGCAAAGACTTGTTGATACAGGAAATACTATTTTAGTAATAGAACATAATTTGGATTTAATAAAGACTTGTGACTACATAGTTGACTTAGGTCCAGAAGGTGGAGACAATGGTGGAGAAGTTATTGCTGTAGGTACTCCTGAACAAATTTGTAAAAATGATAGAAGTTATACAGGCAAGTTCTTGAAAAAATATTTATCATAGGTGTTTTCAGGGCCGGACTCAAAAAACACCTTAAATTTAAAATAAGAAACTAATGTTTTTAAGTCCAGTCCCAAAAACATCAAGAAGCATTATTTACAGTTTTCTTGATGTTGTTTATCTGTTTCACGATTTGGATTGTTTTTGCTGCTATTCTTTTTATTTTCTTTATTTTTCTTTGACATAAAAAGCACCTCCATTCATAACTTATAATTATTTTAACACCAATTTTAAAAAATATACATAAAATACATTGAATAAAAAGAAAAAAAGTGATATATTAAAAACATAAAAAAGTAAAAATTTTTTCAAAAAGCTAATAGAAGCGGAAGGGATGATTTCATTATGTATATAAATGAAAAATTAAACGAATTTAATGAATATATAAGGTTCAGAAAAGTAGCTGTAATAGGATTAGGAGTAAGCAATTTACCATTATTAGATTATTTGCATGATAAAAAAGCAAATGTAACAATATTTGATGATAGAACAATAGATGAATTATCAAAAGATATAGTTGATAAAATAACAAATTATGGATTTGCTTTTTCTTTTGGAAAAAATTCATTAGAAAATTTAAATAATTTTGATTTGATATTCCGTTCACCAAGTTGTTTACCAACAAAACCTGAATTAGAAAAAGAAGCTCAAAGAGGAGCAATAGTAACAACTGAAATAGAATTATTAATGAAAATGTGTCCAGCTAAAATAATTGGAGTGACAGGAAGTGATGGAAAAACCACAACAACAAGTTTGATAAATGCAATTCTAAAAGATGCAGGATATAACACATATTTAGGAGGAAATATAGGTACACCATTATTTACAAAGTTAGAGGAAATGAAGCCAGAAGATGTAGTAGTACTAGAACTAAGTAGTTTTCAATTAATGGGAATGGAAGTGAGTCCACATATTTCAGTTATAACTAATATAACTCCAAATCACTTAAATATACATAAAGATTATGAAGAATATATAGAATCTAAAAAGAATATATTTAAGTATCAAAATGAAAATGATATTTTAGTATTGAATTATGATAATGAAATAACTAGAAGTTGTGCAAAAGAAGCAAAAGGAAAGGTAATCTTTTTCAGTGGAAAAGAAAAGCTTGATAATGGATATATAGTAGATGAGGATATTATAAAAATTTGTACAGATAAAATTAGAAAACATATTTTAAATGTAAATGATGTAATTTTAAGAGGTAAACATAATTATGAAAATATAGCAACAGCATTAGCTGCAACAAATACATTAGTTGATACAGATAAAGCTATAGAAACAATTAAAAATTTTAAACCAGTTGCACATAGACTAGAATTTGTAAGAGAATTAAATGGTATTAAATGGTATAATGATTCAGCAAGTTCTTCTCCAACAAGAACTATAGCAGGTATAGAAGCTTTTAAGGAAAAAATGGTTTTAATTGCAGGTGGATATGATAAAAATTTGAATTATACACCTATTGCAAAGCCTATTTTAGATAAAGTATCAACACTTATACTTATGGGGCAAACAGCTGGAAAAATATTTGATTGTGTAAAAGCTGAAATGGAAAAGGAAAATAAAACAATACCAATTTATGTAGTTGATAGTCTTGATGATGCAATAAAAACAGCTAAAAAATATGCAAAAACTTCTGAAATAGTTTTATTCTCTCCAGCAAGTGCAAGTTTTGATATGTTCAAAAATGCTGTTCAAAGAGGAGAGTTATTCAAAGAAAAAGTTAATAAATTATAAAATTTAATGTTACAACGAAATCCGTTTTATTAAATGTAAAATTTAATAAAACGGATTTTTTTACGTTATTTGTTTGCTTTGCAAATTTAGAGCACGAAGAAAGACAAGGACTTCAAAATTTTCTAATAAGTAGTAATGTATTAATGTTCCTTTTGTTCTAAAAGAGACAAACCCTGAATATTATATAAAAGTAAAAAAATTATTGCAGGAAAGGAATGTGATAAAAATGACAATAGAGGAGAAAAAAACAATAAATACTGGTGTTATTCAGAATTTGATATTAGAAAATAGGGGAAAGTTAAGCATTTCTGGTGTTAATGATGTTCTAAGTTTTGATGACCAAGTTGTTATAGTTGAAACTGAGTTAGGATTACTTACAGTAAAAGGGGAAAATATTAGAGTTAATAAATTAAGTATAGATACTTCTGAAGTAATATTAGAAGGAACAATTTCATATCTGGCATATAGTGATAAAAATCCAGAATCAAGCAAAAATAGTGGATTATTAAGTAAGATATTTAAGTAATATGTAATCGAAAGATTAGATTAAAAAAAGCAAAGATAATTTAATGGAATAGAATTTTTGCTTATATGTGAAATTTAATCTTGAGAAGGGAATGAGATTAAGGATGATTAGTAATCAAGCATATATATTTATTATATTTGTAATAGTTGGAGGAATAATTGGAATAATATTTGATTTCTTTAGAATATTAAGGAAAACAATAAAAACGAAAGACTTTATGACCTATCTGGAGGATATACTATTTTGTATAATAACAGGTATTATTGTACTTTATTCTATTTTTTTCTTTAATAATGGCGAATTTAGAATGTATATGTTTATTGGAATATTAATAGGAGTGTTAATGTATTTATTAACAATAAGTCCTTATATAATAAAAATAAATGTATATATATTAAGAAAAATTATTTTTATATGTAAGAAAATAGC